>PDWJ01001380.1_pt1 | contig 33155 bp, 27 predicted proteins | sample 1430881 | NCBI WGS metagenome assembly PDWJ01 (sample SAMN01162460, study PRJNA174530) | Oral metagenome, whole genome shotgun sequencing project. | biome: Marine environment; feature: Marine mammal; material: Swab sample of the gingival sulcus; isolation source: swab sample of gingival sulcus...
TCTGCATTAAATTATCCCGCAACCTAATAAAAAAATAACAGGATAATCCTATGCCTTGGCCCGCTCGTTTACTGTTCAGTTGTCAAAGATCAAAGTCAAAAGGCTATTGTTTAGAACATACAGAACTTACTAATTAGCCATTTTAAATGACATTGGTCAAGCTTTATTTGACTTTCCTGTGATGAAAATGAAAGTGTCGCTTGACGCAACGGGAAATCAATATACTAATTGAGGTAAACTGAGTCAATACTTTTTTTTGATACTGTTGAAAAAATGATGAGGAAATATGAGGAAATATTGAAATTATTATAAAAAATAAAGGTGGCTGTCCCGATGCCCCTCCTTGGGAGATCAGGACTTGTCGCATGGAGGGATTGTAGCTGCCAGTCGCGTTTACCCAAATTTGGGTCATCTGCAAGCAGTTAAAGATTGAAGTTCCTGATATCAAGGAGTTGTATTCTCTGTGACCAGGTGCAGAGAAAATATGTTTGCCTTCGCCTGAAGATATGTTCTACCATGGGGAAGAAAGGAAACATCACTATATCTCGTACCTGCTCTCGTTCATGAAACATCTTTTGCCCCATATCCCAAAGATAGACGATTGTATTCACTTGCTCACTCAGTTACCCGTACTTGAGCACATACCCTTATCAAGGCTTAAATTCCTCATAAGATCATATATCAACCGCTTGCGGCAGCAAATTCTGCAGGGGCATAACCCTGGCCCGCTTTCCCTGGATGATAACGGTATCCTTCCTGACCTGGTCTCCTACATTATCACCAGGCATCGACCACGTTTACGAAGGGTTCTCAATGCAACAGGTGTAATAATCCATACAAATCTGGGCCGTTCGCTGTTACCGGCAGCTTCAAGTGATGCGCTTTACTCAGCTGCAAGCAGATACAACAACCTTGAGTTACAACTCGAAACGGGTAAACGAGGCAGTCGTTATCAACTCGTTGAAGATATTCTATGTGAAATAACAGGCGGGGAAGCTGCTCTTGTAGTCAATAATAATGCTGCTGCTGTTTTTCTTGCTCTGGAAACAATTGCCAGGGGCAAAGAGGTTGTTGTCTCACGAGGACAGCTGGTGGAAATAGGCGGCTCTTTTCGTATCCCTGAAGTAATGAAGCGAAGTGGAGCGCGGCTTGTCGAGATAGGTACCACCAACAGAACACACCTTCAGGACTATGAATCAGCAATAACAGCTGAAACCGGGCTCCTGTTGAGGGTGCATTGCAGTAATTACCGGATTATCGGTTTTACCTGCGAGGTTGCCAATGAAGCTCTTGTCACTCTGGGCAAGAAATATGGTGTCCCTGTTGTTGAGGATCTTGGTTCAGGCAGCTTTGTGGATACCAGCCAATTTGGCCTTGAAAAAGAACCAACCGTCCAGGAAGTGCTTGCTTCCGGGGTTGATGTCGTTACTTTCAGTGGAGACAAGCTCCTTGGAGGACCACAGGCAGGACTTATTGTCGGAAAAAAAGAGTATATTGAACAGATAAAGCGCAATCCGCTTAACAGAGCCCTGCGGATTGATAAATGTACCCTGGCTGCACTGGAATCAGTATTACGCTGTTATCTGGATATGGATCAGGCCATAAAAGAGATCCCGACACTCAACATGATTGCAGCCTCCCTGGAAGAGGTGGAAACAAAAGCAAGATCATGTCTGGAGCAAATCAAGTATCACTGCACTGGCCTCTGCCATCTTGAGGTCGCCGACGTGTCTTCACGTGTAGGCGGAGGTGCCATGCCTGAGCAGAATATTCCCAGCAAGGCGCTTGCCCTGCGGCCACTGACAATCAAGGCCAGTTCTCTGGAGAAACTGTTGCGGACGCAGGATATACCGGTAATAGGCAGGGTCGAGAACCAAACTCTGTTTTTTGATATGCGAACAGTTGGCCATGATGAGGTGGAAATCCTGGCAGAGACGCTTGTGCGTGTCATCACAGGAGAGAAACAGGGGGAAGAGCCGTGATGCGCTCCTTTCATTCAGGAGATGAGGTCGTCATGCTTGATGAGATCGACTTTATTGTCCTGCACCAGGCATTTGTAGACGAAATCCTGTCAGTCTTACCCGTGCCCGCGACTGTTTCCTTTGCCTCAGGCAGTAGAAAAAGTGCCTTTTTGCCCAGTATGTCACAACGCAGTATGGAGGCATGGGATCAGGCCGAAAATCATAAATCTCCCCTCCTGCTGGGCACTGACACGCTTGTTTTTTCCGTATCAGTGTCAGGATCACGTATATATGTTCTTGTCACCGAGGTGGATCCAGCCTTACTCGCCAAGATGTCATTATCCTGGCTGGAGCAGCAGCAGGAAGAGATTGGCAGACGTCTTTTGCGGCTTAAGCAGCTGTATATTGAGCCTGAAGGCAGAATGTATTCCTGGCGGGCTGCTCTCCAGTTGGGAAAAGTTCCAATACAGGATGATGGCGTCTTTTGTTTTGTAAGCGTTGATTTTGGGAGTCGCGCTATTGCAGCCGATGAGGCAAGGTCTCAACGGGTTTCTGATTTGCTTTGCACTATAACCCCCGGAGTTGTTTTCTGGTATAATTGCAGGATATTTGGTCTTTATTTGCCAGGGGTGTCCGCTGAAAAAACCTTGATGTTTATTCGGCAGCTGCAGCGTCACCTGAAAAGGGAAGGGTGCAAGAGGGCACAGTTCGGTTTTTCTTCCTGTGGGGAGAATATGCTGACAGAATCCTGGCGCGGGCTGCTTGCTGCAGAAAAACGGGGACCTTTTGGTATATGTGATATTCACTCATTGGCGCTTGATCCCTTTGCCTTGCCACCTGAAGAGATCGTACAGCAGTTTAAAAGAAAATGGAGAGGAAAGAGTCATTTTTGTGTAGGTGCTGTGTTGTGGACTGAAGCAGCCAGGCCTGTCGAAGAGCGTAACCAGGTAATTTCCAGTTGTATTCTTGCGGAAGAATGCCATATTGATAATGACCGGCAATATACCTACCTGTTTTTTCACAGAGAAAACTATGATGAGCTTGTGCCTGTGTTTGGAGGAAACAAGGAGGCGCAAAAGAGGGGTATACAGGCGGTTGGCCTGGCCAGGTGGCCATGCCCGGGCCTGACCATGAACAAGAGCCAGACAATTGTTAACAGCTTGAAGGCCTTGAAGCACTGTTTGTTTCTTGAGCCAGGTTCAGTTGTTTTTTTTGACGGTACAACCCTGAATATAAGCGGTGACTATTACTTTGATCAGGGTGATTACTATACTGCTGCCCGTGACTACCGATCTGGTTTGCGGTTGTGCCCTGATAACATTAACCTGTTGAACAGTCTTGGTGTTACCCAAGTCGAACTGCGTCAATACAGCAGGGCAGAAAAAAGTTTTCGTGCGGTGTTGAGTCAGCAGCCGGATAATTATATGGCGCTGGTTAATTTGGGCTTTTTGCAGCAGGCTTCAGGAAGGAATAAGCAAGCCATTCTTACCTTTGAAAATGCCCGTAAAACCGCTCCCCGCAAATCTTCGACTGGCGGTGAGGTCTTGCTCCCCCTGAGCCGTTTGTATATGGCTGGTGAGGAGTATGAACAGGCTGTCTCAGTACTTGAAGAATGGATGGCTTTGCCTGAAAGCAGCAATGAGCATTTATTATATCGCTTATTGGGAAGATGTTATTATGAAATCGGTCGTAAAAAAGAGGCGGTTTTTATCTGCCAAAAAGCCTTGCAGCTTCATGCCCAGGATAGCGAATGTCTGAGTCTTCTTGGTATATTGTACCTTGAGCTTGGCCAGGGAGAGGATATTGGCGAAACCCTCTGTCGACAGGCGTTTTCCCTTAATCCTGTCAACCCGGATATACTCTGCAGGTATGCGTTAACCTTGTATCTGAAAAAACAGTACGAACAGGCCCTGGATTATGTTACCGCTACCTTGCGCCAGGACAATTCTCATCTGCAGGCGCTGCTTTTATATGCGAATATTCTGGCTGCTTCAGGGCAATACAGGCAGGCTGTGCGTATACTGGAGAAAAATGCGCGAAAAAAAACGCTTACAGATAGGCGGCGACAGGCAATTATGAGACATCTTCAGAAAATTACAAAGAAGGGCAGCGGGTTATCGGGTTCATACATGGCGTCTTTCGAACCTGCCTTGTAACTACTTCCCTAATACTCCTTACACTGCTTGCAAAGAGCCTTGCGCTTATATACAATAAGATTACTTGCTGGTAATCTGCTCCCAGCTCGCCCATCTGTCCGCATAAAGGGGCTATAGTTGCCGATCGCTCCTGCCCAGATCCGGGGAACCTGAAAGCAGCTACAGACGCAAAACAAAGGAAACCAGGGCAGCGCATGCCCTGTGAGTAGTTACACTTGATAAACTCTTTTTCTGGGGCGTAATGTATGGCTCAAATAGACGCATTTTTCAAGCTTATGAATGACGAAGGGGCCTCTGACCTTCATATGATGGCGGGACAGCAGCCAGTACTGAGGATCCGTGGTGATATGGAACGGGTCAAGTTCAAGGTGCTGGATGATGATTTGCTCAAAACCATGCTTTATGAAATCTGCCCTGAGGATAAAATCAAGGTCTTTGAAGAAACAGGCGACCTTGATTTTGGCTATGAAATCCCAGGTCTTGCCAGATATCGTTGTAATTTTTTTCAGCAAAAATATGGCATCGGGGCAGTTTTTCGAGAGATCCCGAGTACTATCATGACAGTGGAACAGCTGGGGCTGCCCAAGGTTGTGGCAAAATTGGCAGGGTTGCCCAAAGGCCTGGTTCTGGTGACGGGCCCTACCGGTTCAGGTAAATCAACGACGCTTGCCGCCATCATGGACGAGTGTAATCGTACGAGAAAGGATCATGTCTTGACTATCGAGGATCCCATTGAATTTGTCCACAAGTCGCAGCAGTGTGTAATCAATCATCGTGAAGTAGGCACCCATACAAAATCATTTAATGCAGCCTTGCGTGGCGCACTTCGTGAAGATCCGGATATTATTCTGGTTGGTGAGCTTCGTGATCTGGAAACCATCACCCTTGCTATGGAGGCCTCCATGACCGGGCACCTGGTTTTTGGCACGCTTCATACCATCAATGCCATGAAAACCGTTGATCGTGTAGTAGAAGTATTTCCGGCCAACCAGCAGGAACAGGTCCGCTCCACCCTGGCTGACGCCCTTCGCGCGGTTGTTTCCCAGACCCTGTTCAAACGGATAGATATCAAGGGCAGGGTGGCCGCGCTGGAGATAATGATCTGCACCCCGGCTGTGCGTAACCTGATCCGTGAGGCAAAAACTTTTCAGATCCCCTCTATTATGCAGACAGGGAAGAAATATGGTATGCAGCTGCTGGATGATGCTATTATGGATCTGCTCCAGAAAAAGCAGATAAGCGCGGAAGACGCCTATATGAACTGTGCAGAAAAAGCAAGGTTTGTCAAATATCTTAAAAACCCTTCCCTCGATTTCACTGAAGTGTGAGTAGTACATAGCTGATCACTGCCAGGAAAGCCTTTTTCCTGAAACGGTAAGGATATGCAGGTTAGTGCCATCGGTGCTGCAAATGACTGTGCCGTCCTGAGCAGTGATCAGCACCTGTATCTTTCTTTTCTTCCATTTCTCTACATGTTTTCTGTGGGGAAAGCCTTTTTTGCCATAACCAGATGAGACAACAATCGCCCTGGGCTGAACAGCGTCCAGAAACTCACTGCTGCTGGAGGTTATACTGCCATGATGAGGAGCGAGCAGGATATCGGCGTGTACGTCTCTTTTCCCAGCCAAAAGAAATTTTTCTGTTTTTTGGGTGATATCACCGGTAAAGAGAATACCTTTGGTACCATGACGAAGGATAAAAACCAAACTTCGGTCATTTGAACTTAGATTTTCGTCTTTTGGCAGCAGGGAGTTTACCCCTAAGCTGGCCAGGCTGAAGTTCTGATTATGGGCAATAACCCGCCTGTTTTTGATGATCTCTGTGGAAACCCCTTTTTTCCGGGCGTATGCCAGCAGCTCTGCGTAGGAAGGTTTTTCCTCCCCCTGGCCGTTTACATAGAGCTTTGCAGGTGAGAAATGGTCGATGATATGGAAAATGCCATTGTAATGATCACCGTCCGGGTGCGTAATAACTATGGCGTCAAGTCTCCATATGCGGCTTCGTCTGAGAAATGGGCCGATAACATTATTGCCGACATTGAAACGTTGTGAGTGCGGGCCGCCGCCGTCAATCAGGTATTTTTTTCCATCTGGCAGCGTTATCAGGGAGGCGCTCCCCTGACCAACGTCAAGAAAAGATACGTCTGTCGTCTTTTGGTAAGGATTTTGCCAGAGAGAGGAAGTCAGCGACAGGGCCAGCACTGCCGGGATGACTATGAGTAATGGAACCTTGTACCTGAATGAGAGGCCGCGTATGAGAAAAATGGCGATAAAGGTGTAATATAAGACGATCTCAAAGGTATTGGGGGTAATCATGTCAATGACTGCAAAGGGCAGTTTCGCTGCTGCTTCAATACAATAACCGGTGAGCATGATACCCAGGCTGCCGATGTTCAGGATGAATGCAGCTGCATCAGGAAAAAGGTATGACAGCGGCACGGCTGCCAGACCTGCAGGCAGTGCCCAGAAGCAAAGTAAAGGCTCTGCGACAAGGTTCATGATCGGGCCAGCGAGGGAAAAATAGTGAAAATGATAGATCATTACGGGGAGCGTCCCCAGCGAAGCCGCGCAGGAAACAGCCATCATGGTCAGGATTACATGTACAGGGTGTCTCTGCTTTGTATGGGAGCTGGTGAATAGATGATCTAGCCTTGGCAGGATAAGTGCGATGGATAAAACTGCGGTTATCGACAACTGAAAAGAGGCAGAAACCAGCGCAAGTGGTTTACAGACGAGAATAAGTAATGCGGCTGCTGCAACAAGATGAAGCAGGTTTTTCTGGCGGCTTGTGACAAGCGCATACATGGCAAGAACCGCCATGACAAGAGCACGAAAAACAGGGGTGTTCATCCCGGCAATACCAGCATATATGAGAAGAAGTGGCAGCGTCAATACTCCAGCCAGTATTCGGATATGAGTATGAAGCAGCAGCCACTCGGATCTCCTGGCCAGTGAAATAAAGACAAAAGTGACCATTGCTCCCAGCAGACCAATATGCAGACCTGAAATAGCCAGAAGATGCATCGTTCCTGTTCTTTTAAAGTGTTCCAGTACCTGTGTTTGTATTCCTCCCCTGTAACCAAGTAGAAGAGCCTTGTATATGCCAGCTGTTTCCGGAGCACAATGGGTATCAAGAAAGCCGGCTGTGTACTGACGGATCTGTTCGGGGATATACCTGGTTGAATGGAGAAAGGAAGAAGACGGTTCTTCTTTAACCTTGAGTATATGATGGCCTGATACGACCCAGCCGGTAACAAATACGCCCCGTTCTTTCATGTAAAGACTATAGTCGAATGCGCCCGGAGTCTGGAAACTGTGGACAGGGGCAAGAGTTGCCAGGGCCATGACAATATCTCCTGCCTTGAACGTCGGTGGAAGTGCTCCCTGGACTGAAAGCCTGATGATTCCTGTTGTCTCCTGGAATGAGGGTTCTGTTTGCTTGCTGCCTGATGCTGGAAGAATGGCCTTGAGGTCGAGCCACAGCCGACTGCGTTCTCCGTCAAACTCAACCATTTTTATCAGGCTGCCGGTTACGGTGGCTTTCATTTTAGTGGTAACGACAAATCGAATGTGTTGTTTTGCCACTGGGCCCTGTAGTGCATCCAAGGTCATGGCTGAACCAAGTGCCAGAAAAAGAATCATTGCTGCAACCGGACCGCAGCGGGAAAAACGAAGCGCTGCCAGGAGTAGAAGCACAAAGAGAGCAAGACAGGTATGCCAGGCGAGTTGGGGAGAAACAGATGAATGCAGCAGGTTGAAGCTGAGGGCCCCTCCCGCCATATAGGCCAGGGTAACCCAGATAAGGAGGTGATAGCGGAGGAAAAAGAGAATTTGCTGCCAGAGTAGCATAAAGAAACAGGAAAAGGAATCGTGCTCAGGAAGGGAGCAGCTGGTCTATGAGCTGCATGTGGCGATTGACAACTCCCTGGTGTTTTTTCACCCAGCATTGAGCAGCAGAACCGATGGAATTTCTTTTCTTTTTGTCTCTGAGCAGGGCATCCAGGGCCTGAAAAAGTGTTTTTTCGTCGTGTATCTGGACAGCACCTTTACTGGCAACAAGTGCCGCCGCTATTTCAGAGAAATCCTCCATGTGCAGGCCGAATAAAACTGGAATGCCCCACACTGCCGCTTCAAGAGGATTGTGCCCTCCCTTGCAGACAAGACTGCCGCCGACAAAGGCGACAGCTGCCCATTGATACATCATTGCAAGTTCACCAATAGTATCAAGAACACAGACATCTATGACCTGGTTGTCGACTAAAGCTGTTTTGATGCAGGCACTTAAGCCGTATTGCTCTGCCTGCCCGACCAATGCGCGACTGCGGCTAATATCGCGGGGAGCGACTAAAAGATGCAGAGGGGCATGTCTTGCTTTCAGTGATTTATACGTGCTGAAGATAATTTCTTCTTCACCTGGATGGGTTGAACCGCAAATCCAGAGTAGTCTGTTTTCCTGCAGAAAAAAAGGGGAAGAAGAGCTGGTGAAGACCGGTTGCCTGTTCTGATTTCGGATAAGCAGGCTGGTGTCAAGTTTCAGGTTGCCCAGCGTTTGAACACGCTTATGACAGAGGCCAAGGCTGCGCATCTTTTCAACCTCTGCCGCAGTTTGCATACAGAGGCAGGTGAAGCAGGAGAAAAGGGGCGTAAATAAGAATTTTAGTTTTCTGTACTGGTTATACGATTTTTGTGAAATGCGACCGTTTACCAGTATTGCCGGAATGTTGCGGTAATGGAGCATTATGAGCCAGTTTGGCCAGAAGTCCGTTTCTACAAGAAGAAATAAGTCAGGCCTGATCTGGTTGATATATGTATTGATGACAAAGGGGGCATCAAGCGGGGCGGCAATAATGGTGTCAACATGAGGGGCAAGGGTTTGTTTGGCAATTTGTTCTCCTGAAGCAGAAGTGACAGAAAAGACAATTCGTACGTCTGGATGTCTCGCTCGCAGTTCCTTGACAAGGGGGAGGGAGGAAATTGTTTCACCCACTGAAAGGGCGTGCATCCAGATGGTCGCCCCAAAGCTGTCTCCTGATGTCCCCAGCTGCTGGTGCAACCCCCATCCCAGCCTGCGCTTAATCCTCTTTTGGTATTTGTCGCTGGCCAGAATAATGATCAGAAGAACTGGTGCTGCAGGTATGATCAGTACAGACGAGAAAAGATTGTAGAGCAGGAACAGGATATGCAGCACTGTATCTCCAGGTAGTAAGCAGGATCATAAGGTAACTGCTCTCAGATCACTCATCTTCAGGCGATCACAATTGCCCGTAGAGAGGGGCTATAGCTGCCAGTCGCGCTTACCCGAACCTGGGGAACCTGAAAGCAGTTGCAGGCTTTAAGAAAGTGAAATCAAGAGGGTCTATGCCCTGTAAGCAGGTGTCCTTCTTGTGTTATAGTGGAACTGAATCCACTACGTCAGCAGCGTCATCTACAGCATCATGGGCTTGGTTTCCAACCACCGGAACAACGGAGATAACAGCTCCTCCCAATCGCATTGGCACAGAGACAACCTTGGTTAATATACAGCCGTTCAGGGTGAGGAGAAAGGCTGCAAGTGTTGCCGACTGGATGAGCCTTGTCATATACACCTTCCTGTCTGATACGTTTTTTTGTTGTAGCAGCTCACAGGGCATGCAGCATCTTTATTTCATGTGCTTTACGTCTGTAACTGCTCCCGGGTTGTCCAGCTTTGGGTAACCTGGGAGCAATTCTTTTTATGTACTGCCGAAGATGACGCCGCCTTCACTGATGAGAAAGTTCTGGCTAAAAGTCAAGCAGTTCCACAACAAAAACAAGCCAGGCGTCTGGGGGGATTACATTTCCTGCGCCACGTTTACCATAGGCAAGCTCAGGAGGAATAATAAGGGTTCGTTTTTCTCCTTTTTTCATGTGGCTCAGGGCTTCATCCCAACCGCGGATCACCCTGCCGGTTCCAACCGCAAATTGAATTGGTTCCTTACGGTCATAGGAACTGTCAAATTTTTTATTGTTTTCAAGGAGGCGGCCAGTATAATGGACAAAAACCTCATCACCTTTATTCGGCGTTGGTCCTGTGCCTTCTCTTTCCACCTGAAAATACATCCCTGATGTTGTGAACCGTATATCAGGCCAGCGCTTTTTAATTTTTTTGATGATTTTTTCCCTGGCTTTTTTTTCTTTTTTCTTTTTGTCTTCCTCTATTGCGGCAACCGCATCAGCAAAGGCCTCTTGTGAGGTGTCAAATTTTTCTGCATCTTTGCCGACGCGGAGTATTTCGATATGCTTGATACTTTCTCCCTTTTCGATGGCGTTGACAACCTCCTGTCCTTCAACAACGGCACCAAATACGGTATGCTTTCCATCAAGATGGGGTGTTGGCAGATGGGTGATGAAGAACTGACTTCCATTGGTTCCCGGCCCGGCATTGGCCATGGAAAGAATACCGGCCCTGTCATGCTTTAGTTTCGGATCAAATTCATCCGGAAAGGTGTATCCAGGCCCCCCTGTTCCGGTTCCAAGAGGGCAGCCCCCCTGGATCATGAAATCTTTGATGACCCGGTGGAAGGTCAGTCCATCATAAAAAGGTTTTCCTGATGGCTGGTTAAAACCGCCAAGGTGCATTGTACCTTCTGCCAGGCCGATAAAATTGATAACCGTTGCCGGTGTGTTTTTATAATAAAGTTCCAAGAGGATATCTCCTCTTGATGTGGTTATTTTCGCATATAAACCATCTTTCATTTTCTTTTCCTCTCCTGCTGACACGTGTTGTTGTCCAAAACAAAAAAGCAGCATTGTCAGCAGAAAAAAAATGAGCCATTTGTTCATGGTACTCTCCCTGGTGTTCTTCTGGATGTAATCAGGGTAACGTATTTTGGTATACTCTGACGAAATTGTAACTACTCGCCGGGTGTGTAACGCTCTGATTGTACCTGCCTCAAACGTGTACCTGCTCTCAGCTTGCCCATATCTGGACAAGCACGATTGGCAGTTATAGCCCCTCTATTGGGCGGGTCGTGATCGTTCAAAGAGGGGTGAGCTGTGAGCAGTTAGACGAAATGAAGTATTTATGGATAAAAGCTGCATACTTGGTGCAGGAAGGCTTGTCAATGAAAAAACCGCACAAATATCAGGGAGCTGAAAATGAGCAAGGCGTTGGAAGGTGTGTCCGGATTCAGCTCGTATTTGGAGCAGGGACTGCCAGAAAAGAACATGGCGCACACGACAGTATATGTACCGCATCTCAGGCAAAGATTATTGACGCAATGAGTTATTCCTGTTTTAATTATAATTTTTGTGTGTAGCCTGGAACCCTTACACTGAATATCTGATATTCTACAGGATAAAAAGAATAGAATCATATGAAAGCATTGATTGGCCTTGAAGACGGCACTGTCCTGTCTGGCTATTCCTTTACCGGTGCTGGAGAAGCCCAGGGTGAGATAGTCTTTAATACAAGTATGAGCGGCTACCAGGAGGTTCTGACTGATCCGTCCTATACCGGTCAGCTGGTGACCATGACTTACCCGCTTATTGGTAACTATGGCGTCAACGACGAAGACATGGAATCTGCACGAGTACATCCCCGCGGATTTATCGTGAGGGAGTATCAGAACCAGCCGAGCAATTATCGCGCAAAAGAGAATTTACGTGATTTTCTAAAAAGGTATAATGTACTTGGTATTGAGCGGCTGGACACCAGAATGTTGACCAGGTGTATCCGTAAAAAGGGAGCGATGAAGGCGGTTATTTCAACCGAAGATCTTGATGCCTCCTCTCTGGTGGCGAGAGCAAAACAGTGGTCAGGTCTTGTCGGCCGTGATATGGTTGAGCGGGTTTCCTGCGACAAACCGTATGTCTGGACAGAGGCAGGATGTGATTTTGCCGCAGGAATGCAGGAAACCCCTCAGGGGAAGCTGAAGGTAGTCGCCCTTGATTTGGGGATTAAATATAACCAGTTGCGCCTGCTTACCTCGTATGGATGTCATGTAACGGTGGTTCCGGCTACCACACCAGCCCAGGATATACTTGCCTTGAAGCCGGATGGCATTTTCTTGTCGAATGGCCCGGGTGATCCGGCAGGCGTGAAGGGTGTGGTGGATACTCTTCGAAAGATGCTTGGTCAGGTGCCGATTTTTGGAATCTGTCTTGGGCACCAGATGCTTGGTCTTGCCTACGGCGGCGCAACGTATAAACTCAAATTTGGTCATCGGGGCGGCAATCAGCCAGTCAAGGATCTCGCTAGCGGCAGGGTAGAAATTACTTCGCAGAATCATGGGTTTTGTGTTGATCCAGATTCATTGCCTGATGATGTGGCGGTTACACATATCAACCTGAATGATGGCAGCCTTGAAGGGATGCGGCACAAGAGGTTCCCGGCCTTTTCGGTGCAATATCATCCGGAATATGCGCCAGGGCCACATGATGCCGAACATCTTTTTTCCAGGTTTGTTACCCTCATGCGCAATGCCTGAGGCTTGTTCCATGTATAGATAAGATCCCATGTAACTGATCACGGGCACTTCATCTTTACACGATCACTCTTTCCCGCATACTCTTGTATACGGAGTCTCGCTTCGCTTGCTTACCTGCTCGAAAGAGTGCTTGCTCAAATCTGTTGCACCCGTGATCAGTTACACGTTAGAAGTAGAGAATAACACTTAAAGTACAGACCCCGTGATTGGTTATGTCCCATGCCTAAACGAAACGATATACACAAGATACTCATTATCGGCTCAGGGCCGATTATCATCAGCCAAGCCTGCGAGTTCGATTATTCAGGAGCACAGGCAGTAAAAGCCTTGAAGGAAGAGGGCTTTGAGGTGGTCCTCATTAATTCCAACCCGGCAACTATTATGACTGACCCCGGTCTGGCTGACCGAACGTATATCGAGCCTATTACCCCTCAATGTGTTGCCAAAATCATTGAGCGGGAGCGGCCGGATGCTCTTTTGCCGACACTTGGCGGGCAAACCGGCCTGAATACCGCGATCAGGGTGGCTGAAACAGGTATACTGGAAAAATATAAAGTTGAACTGCTGGCTGCCAATATTGAAGTGATCCGTAAAGCAGAAGGCAGGGAAGAGTTCCGTGACGCTATGCAGAAGATAGGTCTCAAGGTGCCTGAATCCGCCATCGTTCATACCCTTGAATCCGCCATGAAAGCTGGCGAAAGCATCGGTTTTCCCATTATTGTGCGCCCCAGCTTCACTCTTGGCGGCACTGGTGGCGGGGTGGCTTATAATCGCACAGAACTGAAAGAACTGGCAGCAGCAGGGCTTGACCTCTCCATGACCACGGAAATTATGCTTGAGCGCAGCCTGCTTGGCTGGAAAGAATACGAGCTTGAGGTGATGCGTGACAAGAATGACAATGTGGTCATTATCTGCTCTATTGAAAACGTCGATGCCATGGGGGTGCATACCGGGGATTCGATAACAGTTGCTCCGGCCCAGACGCTGACTGACCGGGAATATCAGGAAATGCGCGATGCAGCCATTGCCATTATCAGAGAAATCGGGGTGGAGACCGGCGGCTCAAATGTACAGTTTGCCGTTAACCCTGTTGATGGTGAGTTGATGGTCATTGAGATGAATCCACGGGTTTCCCGGTCTTCTGCTTTAGCCTCTAAGGCAACGGGCTTTCCCATTGCCAAAATTGCGGCCAAACTGGCGGTGGGCTATACGCTTGATGAAATCAAAAACGATATCACCCGTGAAACCTATGCCTCCTTTGAACCGACCATTGATTATTGTGTGGTGAAAATTCCTCGCTGGACTTTTGAGAAATTCCCGGAGACAGAAGATGTGTTGACCACGGCAATGAAGTCAGTCGGGGAAACCATGGCCATCGGCCGCACCTTTAAAGAGGCGTTTCAAAAGGGAATGCGCTCTCTTGAAATCGGTCGCATGGGGTTTGGTTTTGACGGGAAGGAGGAGCTGGAGCACCTGCATCAGGATGATCTTGAGTCAGGTCTCACGCAGCCTCATTCCAGGAGGGTGAGTTATGTTTTTGAGGCGTTGCGCCGGGGGATGAACATTGAGCGAGTGTCTTCCCTGAGCCATATCGACCCATGGTTTTTATATAACCTGAAAATAATAGTTGATGATGGCATACGAATCAGGGCGGCTGGTTTTACCGGGTTTGATAAGGAAAATCTGTACGCTGCCAAGCAGAACGGGTTTTCAGACTATCAGCTGGCTGTCCTGACTGGTACCTCTGAGGATGATGTCCGTAAGCTCAGGAAAGAGTACGGCCTGCTGCCGGTGTATAAATTAGTGGATACCTGTGCGGCTGAATTTGAATCTTATACTCCTTACTATTACTCGACCTATGAGCAGGAGGATGAGGTACAGGTATCGGGGCAGCAGAAAATTATGATTCTGGGAGGCGGCCCCAACAGGATAGGGCAGGGGATAGAGTTTGATTATTGTTGTGTGCATGCCTCTTTCGCCCTGCGGGAGATCGGGGTGGAATCAATCATGGTCAATTCTAACCCGGAGACAGTTTCCACTGATTATGACACCTCCGATAAGCTCTATTTTGAACCATTGACCCGTGAGGATGTGCTTAACATCATAGAGCGGGAAAAGCCGGACGGGGTTATTGTCCAGTTTGGAGGTCAGACCCCGCTGAATCTGGCAGTTTCCCTTGATAAGGCGGGGGTGCCGATCATTGGTACGCCCCCGGATGCCATAGACAGGGCAGAAGACAGAAAGCGTTTTCAGCAGTTTTTGCAGAAGCTGAACCTTCGCCAGCCAGAAAATGGTACGGCCCATACCCTGGATGAAGCGCTTGCAGTGGCTGACGATATAGGCTATCCGGTGGTTATGCGGCCTTCTTATGTCCTCGGGGGGCGGGATATGCGTATAGTCTATAATGAATCTGGTATTCGTGAATTTATGCAACTTCCGGGGATTGCAGGTACAGAGCATCCGGTTTTACTGGATCAGTTTTTAAAAGACGCTATTGAAGTTGACGTAGACGCGGTCTGTGATGGTAAAATGACCGTAATTGGCGGCATTATGGAGCATATTGAAGAGGCTGGCATTCACTCGGGTGATTCGGCCTGTGTGCTGCCTCCCCACACCTTGCCAGCCGCTATGGTCAAGGAGATTGCCGTCGCTACCAGGGCTATGGCTGCTGAACTTGGGGTTGTCGGCCTCATGAACGTGCAGTATGCCGTTAAAAAAGATATCTTGTATGTCCTGGAAGTTAATCCCAGGGCGTCCAGAACCGTTCCTTTTGTTTCCAAGGCAACTGGCGTGCCACTGGCAAAAATTGCCACCAGGGTTATGATGGGGAGCAGCCTGAAACAGCTTGGTTTTACTGAGGAAATCGAATTTTCCCACTGGGCGGTTAAAGAAGCGGTCTTTCCCTTTGATCGTTTTGAAAACGTTGATACCCTGCTTGGGCCGGAGATGAAATCAACCGGGGAGGTCATGGGTATTGATGATGATCTGGGGCAGGCCCTTGCCAAGGCACAGCTAGCAGAGGGAACTGACCTGCCACTTGGGGGCAATGTTTTTGTCTCTGTTCGCCATAGCGATAAGGATGCGGTCATTCCGGTTGCCAGAAAACTGGTTGAGCTTGGTTTTTCCATCCTGGCCACAGCCGGAACCGCCTTAAGACTGGGAGAAAATAGCATTCCCTGTCAGACGGTGAAAAAAATATCGCAAGGGAGACCGCATGTCCTTGATAAGATTAAAGATGGCGAAGTACAATGGATATTAAACACCTCAGCCGGAACCAGGACAACAGAGGACTCATACACCATCAGGCGGGCTGCCCTTGATTATCACATACCATATTCAACTACCATTACCGGCGGGTGGTCCATGGCACTGGCAATAGAATCATTGAGTCAAAAGGAACTTGGCGTGAAAACCATCCAGGAATTTTCTAAAAATATTGACTGAGAACAAAATGGCATTACTGTAAACGTAACAGCTCCCACAGCTCACCCATCTTCGGCTGAGTACGACAGGCGGCATAGAGAGGCTATAGCTGCCAAACGCATTTGCCCAAATCTGGGCGAGAGAAAGCAGTTGCTGGAATAAATAAAGTAAGATCATGGTGTTGCGTGCCCTGTGGCCAGGAATATACAAGGAGCATGTTTTTCACCTGTCTTTTGCTCTCAGTTATCTGATTATATGGAGAATTTTTTTGAATACCTTTTATAAAAATTTGAGTGTGTGGCTTGTCATTGGTATGACCGTTATACTCCTGTTCAACCTCTTTAACAATCCCCAGACCACCGGTACGATAATGACCTACAGTGAATTCTGGTCAAGTGTGCAAAATGGGGCCATAAACAAGGTGAACATTCAGGGCGAGCAAATTACAGGTGCAGGCCTGGATGGTCGGCCTTTCAAGACCATTGCTCCTGATGATGCTGAACTTATCCCCATGCTGCGTGAGTCCGGTGTTGATATTTCAGTCAAGGAGCCTGAAGAAACCCCGCTCTATCTTTCCATCTTTATTTCATGGTTTCCCATGTTGCTTTTGATAGGTGTGTGGATATTTTTCATGCGCCAGATGCAGATGGGGGGGAAGGGCGGTGCCCTTTCTTTTGGTAAGACCAGGGCTAAGCTGCAGGGTGAAGGGGAAGTGCAGGTGACCTTCAAGGATGTAGCCGGTATTGATGAGGCCAAGGAAGAACTTGAAGAGATCATTGATTTTCTCCGTGATCCACAAAAGTTCACCAAACTGGGGGGGCGCATTCCCAAGGGTGTTTTGCTGGCCGGTTCACCCGGCACCGGAAAAACCCTGCTTGCCCGCGCCATTGCCGGAGAAGCAGGCGTGCCTTTTTTTACCATCTCCGGCTCTGATTTCGTTGAGATGTTTGTCGGTGTAGGTGCTTCCAGAGTGAGGGATCTTTTTAATCAGGGCAAGAAAAATGCCCCCTGCATCATCTTCATTGATGAAATTGATGCAGTGGGTCGTCACCGTGGGGCGGGGTTAGGCGGCGGCCATGATGAACGTGAGCAGACCCTGAATCAGCTGCTTGTTGAAATGGATGGTTTTGAAGGCAACGATGGTGTTATCATTATTGCAGCAACCAACCGGCCAGATGTGCTTGATCCGGCCCTGCTCAGACCGGGACGTTTTGACCGGCAGGTTGTGGTGCCTGTCCCTGATGTGAAGGGACGGGAGGCCATCCTTACTATTTACGGGAAGAAAACAAAGCTTGCCTCAGGGGTGGACATGGCTGTCATTGCCCGGGGAACCCCTGGTTTTTCCGGAGCTGATCTGGAAAACCTGATCAACGAGGCAGCGCTTATGGCTGCACGTGAGGGGAAAGAGGAGATTGATGAAGACCAGCTCGAACGCGCCAAGGATAAGGTGATGATGGGATCTGAACGACGCTCCCTGATTATCTCGGAGAAAGAGAAAGAAATCACCGCCTATCACGAGGCTGGACACGCCTTGATTGCACGGTTGCTGCCGGATACTGACCCTATTCACAAGGTAACCATCATCCCCCGGGGAAGGGCGCTTGGCTTGACCATGCAGCTGCCCATTGATGAAAAACATACCCATGCCCGGAGCTACCTGCTCAACTCCATTGCCATTCTTTTTGGCGGCAGGGTAGCAGAGCAGCTGGTGTTCAACGAGATTACCACCGGAGCGGGCAACGATATTGAGAGAGCCAGCGATCTCGCCCGCAAGATGGTTTGTGAATGGGGCATGAGCGATGACCTTGGTCCTCTTGCCTACGGCAAAAAGGAAGAACAGATTTTTCTTGGCCGGGAAATAAATCAGCACAGAGATTACAGCGAAGAGACAGCGCAGCGTATTGATACTGCTGTCAAGCAGATCATTCTTGACGCTCATGCCAAGGTGACAAGCCTGCTTGGAGAAAATATGGATGTCCTTCATGCCCTGGCTAAAGAGCTGCTGGAAAAGGAAACCATTGTTCTTGAAGATATGAACCGAATTATTGCTGAGATACGCGGTGAAGAGATGCACCCAGACACTTCATCTGGTGGCGCAGAAGAAGCGGATAACACCATAGCTCAGGAAAGGCTGGAAAAAGAAGAAGCATAATAATCAGGCGTTTCATTCATGGTCGGCCGGTCACTCAAATCAGGGTGGCTGGCCTTTTTTTTAGTCAATAAAACAGGGGATTAAATGAAATCTGTGCCGAAAATAATGGGGATACTCAATGTCACTCCTGATTCTTTTTCTGATGGTGGCCGTTACTGTGATCCAGAGTCCGTGGAACGGCAGGTAAGAGAACTTTTGGAGGCAGGTGCTGAGTATATCGATGTAGGTGGTGAATCTACTCGCCCCTATGCAGAACCAGTGTCAACTGAAGAAGAACTTAGCCGTGTTATCCCGGCTGTTCAGCGTATCAGACGGATAAGCCGGATCCCTGTTTCCATTGATACAACAAAGGCAGAGGTGGCAAAAGCAGCCCTTGGTGCTGGAGCTGATATTGTCAATGATATATCTGCCTTGCAGCATGATCCAGAGATGCTGGAGGTTGTCAGGGCATGTGCCTGTCCAGTTATTCTCATGCACATGCAGGGAAACCCGGGCAATATGCAGGACAAGCCTGAGTACAGTAATGTTGTTGACGAAATAAATCATTTTTTCGCGGAGCGAATTTCTTCGTTACATGAATGTGGAGTTGGTCAGGAGCGGATCATTATTGACCCGGGGGTCGGTTTTGGTAAAACCCTTGAACACAATCTGGAGATATTGAAAAATCTTTCAGAATTTAAAAAACATGGTTGTCCTGTTTTGCTGGGACACTCAAGAAAGTCATTTTTAGGGCAGCTGTTTACTCTGCCTGTTGATCAGCGGGATACGGCAACTGCCGTTATTTCCTCTTTATGTGCGCAAAAAGGTGCTGATATTATTCGCGTGCACAATGTTCGAGAGACAAAGCAGGCGGTATTGCTGAGCTCGTTACTTCAGTAAGGCGGGAGAGGGCAATACCCCTTCTTCTTGACAACCTGGCGAGCTACGTTGTAGAATTTTCGTTTTATTTACCACTGTAACTCCTCACAGGGCATGTAGCCCCTGGTTTCATTTGCTTTAAGTCTGCAGCTGCTTTCAGGTTGCCCAGATTTGAGCCGGGAGCAGTTACTTACCCCTTATGTAAAAAGAAAAGGAAGCGTACCATGCAGAGATTTCGTATTAAAACAGTAAATGCCATCGCCCAGGAAGGCCTGGAGTTATTCTCCGGGCAGTATTCTGTTGATCCTGAAGAATCCCGTCCAGACGGGCTGGTTGTAAGAAGCTCCAGGGTTGACCTGGCAGAGTATCCCGAATTGCTCGCCATCGCCCGGGCTGGCGCCGGAGTGAATAATATCCCGGTTGAAGAGGCCTCGGAAAAGGGGATATGTGTATTCAATACACCAGGAGCCAACGCCAACGCAGTTGTTGAACTGGTTTATACCATGCTCGGCATTTGGCTTCGTAATGTTGACCAGAGTCTTTCTTTCTGTCGAAAACTTGTCGAGTATGGAGATGACGATACTATAAACCGCGAAGTGGAAGCACAGAAAAAGCGTTATAAGGGTGAGGAAATGTCCGGCAAGACGATGGCAGTCATCGGGCTGGGAAAGATTGGGGTCGGCGTTGCCAATGCAGGACTCCATCATGGTATGCGGGTAATTGGTTTTGACCCCTTTCCTGCCATGGATAATATTCATGGTCTTTCTTCTGAAGTAGTTCTTGCCAGGTCCAGAAAAGAGGCGTTGGGGCAGGCTGATTTTATTTCGGTCCATATACCGCTTAATCCCAATACCCGGAATTATGTTACCCAGAAGGATTTTCTCGAATTTGTCAGGAAAGGTGCCATCCTGATCAACTATGCCCGCGGTCCAATTGTTGATGAGCATGCTGTTCTGGCCGCGTTGGAAAACGGAACCTTGCGGGGGCATATTTCTGACTTCCCTTCTTTGCAGTTTATCGGCCATAAGAAAATTCTTCTCACTCCACATCTTGGGGCATCTACGGCTGAATCAGAAGAGAACTGCGCTACCATGGCTGTTCGTGAGCTAAAGAGCTATCTTGAGTACGGTAATATTGCCCATAGTGTTAATTTTCCAAACATAGAGATTATCCCAACTGTTGATGTCCATTCACGTATACTTGTCATCAATCGTGATCAACCCGGGATGATTGGACTTATCAGTAATATCCTCGGCAGTCATGGTATAAATATCATGAATTATTCTAATAAAAGTAACGGGACTTATGGTTACAATATTATTGACAGTGAAGGGCCGATTCCAGAAAGCATAGAGGGAATGATTGGTCAACAGGAAGGAGTGGTACGGACAAGGGTTATAGCTTTTCATGATAACAACTGAGAGTGTAACTGATCACGGGCACTTTATCTTTCGCGGTCACTCTTTCCCGCATACTCTTGTATGCGGCGTCTCGCTTCGCCTGCTTACCTGCGCAAAAGAGGGCCTGTGCCCATTTTTTGTACCCCTGGCCAGTTACACCTCAGAAAGAGAGAATAACACTGAAGTGCAGACCCCGTGATTGGTTACTGAGAATTGATGTGTAAAAAGTACCCAGTTTCATTTTTTGCCCCATGCGTGGGTACAAAAAAAGAGTATGGGTGTAATGTCTTGAAAATATTTATATTTTAAAGATTTTTTCTCTTGGAGTGCTTTTATTTGAACTTGTTTGTAAAAAAAATTGTACTTTTTCCTCTGCGTGATAACTGACCTTGTCAGAAGGGGGGACAGGTGGAATGTGTGCGGACAAGGGAGATTATGGATAAATGGCATGATGGGTGTTTTTATGGCACGAAGTGTGCATTAATGTTAGCAATTCTTCATCTCTTCTCTCCTTTTCCGGCTTGCCATGTTTTTTTACAGGGTAAGCCGGTTTTTTCTGGAGCGAAAGGAATCGTGCCGGCTCACAGGGTATGTGCTACCCTGGTTTCACTTGCTTCAAGTCTGTACGTTCAGTTTGCCCGGATTAGGGCAAGCAGGGTTGGTAGCTGTAACCCTGCGGCCAGTCGTGACCGCCTGAAGGTGGTTGTTCTGAGAGCAGTTACAAGGAATCAGAAATACCTTGAACCGGCAATACAGTCCATCTGATACACGGGTAGGTTTACTCTCCTTGCCTGACCTGAGGAAGCAGGCGTACGCACGCAGTGTCGATACCTTGTTGCAACGTGTATTGGGCGCACGCTCTCTGCGCACCTGCAAGGTGCTTCTCAAGCCCAATCTGATTACAGCGACCAACAGCAGCTTATCCTGTTCTGAGCCTGAAATTATACTGGCCACAGCTCGCTGGCTACTGGATCAGGGAGCCAGTGTAATGCTGGGTGATTCTCCCTCTCTTGGGTCAGCAAGAAGTGTTCTCCAATCGCTGGACCTGGTTTCAGTCCTTGATTTTTTGGGGGTTGAAATAATTGAGATGAATAAAGCGGAGAAGGTGACACTTCCTGGTGGACAAGTGATTGGTGTTTCGATTGCCGCCAGAAGATGTGATGTGCTGATTAATCTTGCCAGGGTCAAGGCGCATACCCAGACACGGGTCACCATGGCTGTAAAAAATTTATATGGGTGTGTGTCCGGCCTGAGAAAGGGGTGGTATCACATGGTGTATGGGGGCAGAACGGGAAATTTTGCGGACATCATAGTACAGATACCTCAGGTGCTGCCGCAAACGGTTTCCATGCTTGGCGGGTATGAGGCGATGCATGTCACCGGCCCTGTGCGTGGGAAACCTTTCTCTTTGGGCATCCTTGGCGCGTCGATCAATCCTTTTGCCCTGGATACAGCCTTTCTTGATATCTTGGGGGTTGAGGCGACGACATGCCCTTTGCATCAAGCTGCCATCAGGAACAAGATCCTGGGCACCAGTCTAAACAGTATTGAATGGCTGGGCGCAGACAGTTTTCAGTTGAAGCGAAGCGGATTTATTGTCCCTGATCTGCTTGTGCCAATCAGGTTTAATCCGTTCAGATTTATACTCAGCTCATTAAAACGGACCCTCCGTCCATCTCTTCCCTGAAAAACTGGCGACTAGTGACATGGTCGCACAGTCGCGTGGCCGTAGTGTCGCACGGTCGCTGTCAGGTGCGTTTTTGCTACTGTTTTTGTCCTTGTTTCTGTCCTGATTACTATGTCTTTTCTCTGAAAAAGATTGTGAGTTCTTTTGCAACTATTTAATTATATTAAATATAGTATAGGTTTATATGTTTTTTGCCGGATAGGTGAGTGAACAGGCACGCCACTTGCTATTATATGGTATGAATACGCGACCCTCTGAGATAAAAGTAGCTGTAACGGCCTGGGGCGATAGAGTCTCCCCGGTATTTGACGCCGCCCAAAAACTGCTCATTGTCACCATTGCTGAGGCAAATATTATTGATCGACATCTTGTTTATTTTGATTCTCAACATGTCGCTCAATTGATTCAGATGCTTAAAAACGAAAAGGTCGCTGCTCTTATCTGTGGTGCTGTCTCAGAGGAACCTGCATTATTGCTGGAGACAGCCGATTTTGAGCTGATTCCATTTATCAGTGGTCAGATTGACGAGGTGCTTGCCATGCTGATGTCTGAACAGCCGGTGTGGAGCATGTTAAAGATGCCTGGATGCGGCAAATGCTGTCAGGGACAGAAAAGAAATGCAAGCTGTGTCGCCGGCAGAATTCGTTTTTTAAAGGTAAAAAAAGACGGGAGAGACAGTAAGTGAATATATTAGTCGTTTATCATTCAGCAGGAACCTTTGACGCGTTTGCCGCAGCGCTTGCGGAAAATGAGCACATTTCGCTCTCGCAAACAGATGCACCAGAGCAGGCTTTGGCTATGATAGGTCAAGGTGGAATTGAGGTCGTCATTGTTGCCGATAAACTGGTAAATCAGAGCGGGATCGATTTTATCAACGCTATGGTCAAGGTTAATCCTATGGTAAACAGTGCCCTGGTAAGTGAACTTGGCAAGGACGATTTTCATGAAGCCACCGAAGGGCTGGGCGTACTCATGAAACTTTCCAGCCCTCCAACCAGAGAAGACGCAGTGGTGCTGCAGGAGAAGCTGGCAAAAATTGCCGGACTTCTGGTTGAAGCCAAAGGAGGAGAATAGTGATTATAAGTGTCGCTTCGGGCAAGGGAGGAACGGGAAAGACCACTGTGGCGACCAATATGGCACTTGCCCTGGAAACGCCCCTTACCTTTCTGGATTGTGACGTTGAGGCGCCCAATGCCAACCTGTTTCTTCAAACAGACATTGACAGCACCAGACAGGTTGGCACACCGGTTCCATTTGTCCAGGAAGAAGGCTGCACTCAATGTCGAAAATGCATGGACATCTGCCGTTTTAATGCCATAGCTGTGGTTGCTGAGAATGTTCTGGTTTTTTCCGAGCTTTGTCACAGCTGTGGTGGTTGTATGCTGGTCTGTCCTGAAAACATAATCACAGAAACTGATCGGGAACTGGGGAACCTTGAATATGGCACCTGCGGGTTGATTCGTTTTGTCCATGGCAAGATGCGCATTGGCGAGGCCATGGCGCCACCACTGATAAAACGTGTACGCGAGGAAGAGGATCATGAAGGATTAACCATTATTGACGCCCCTCCAGGGACATCCTGTCCGGTTATTGCTGCTATAGACGGGGTTGATTTTGTCCTGATGGTTACTGAACCGACTCCCTTTGGTCTGCATGATCTCAAACTGGCAGTGGAGGCGGTCAATTTTATGGGGCTTCCCTGTGGTTTGGTGATCAACCGGGCGGGACTTGGCAATAGTGAGGTTTACTCCTATGCCAAAAAACAGGACATCCCGATATTACTGGAGATTCCTTTTGATCGAAAGATTGCTGAAACCTATTCCCTGGGCCATTCAATTATTGATACCTTCCCGGAATGGAAGAAAAAATTTCAGCAGCTTTACGCTGATATTGTCTCCATAGTTCAGCAAAAAGGTAAAGTTGATGACAGGGTGGAACAATGCGTGAAATAGTGATATTGAGTGGCAAGGGAGGCACCGGCAAAACCAGTCTTACCGCAGCATTTGCCTCGCTGGCGGAGAACAAGGTTCTCTGTGATGCAGATGTTGATGCCGCAGATCTTCATCTTCTGGCAAGCCCTGAAGTACAGCAGATCAACGACTTTATGGGTGGTGGACTGGCCGAGATCAAGCAGGATCTGTGTGTTCAGTGCGGCAGCTGTGTGGAGCTTTGCCGGTTTGGCGCCATTGATCCCGAGAGTTTTGAGGTAAACAGTTTACATTGTGAAGGGTGCGGGGTCTGCGTTGATTTATGCCCTGAAAAGGCCATAGAATTTCCCCCTCAAAAATGTGGAGAATGGTTTCAGTCAGCATCAAAATTCGGCCCCATGATCCATGCCCGTCTCGGTATTGCCGAAGAGAATTCCGGTAAGCTGGTGAGCGTGGTGCGAAAGGCTGCGCGTGCTTATGCGGAAGAAAATGGGCACGACCTGATTCTTACCGACGGCCCACCCGGTATAGGCTGTCCGGTAATTGCTGCCTTGAGCGGCGCTACGCTTGTGGTCATCATTGTTGAACCAACTGTTTCCGGCATCCACGACATGATGCGGGTTGCTGATCTGGCGGTCCATTTTCAACTGCCAGGTATGGTGTGTATCAACAAGTATGATCTTAACCCGGATCTGGCCGACTCCATTGCTGCCCACGCAGCAGAGCGCAACATGGAAGTCATCGGCAAGATTCCCTTTGATCCGGTTTTTGTTCAGTCCATGGTGGCGGGACAAAATCTGTTTGAATATGGACAGGACTCAGCAACACTGGACTCTGTTCGGACAATTTGGCAAAAAATCAATAATGCTCCTGCCTTGCACAGCATGGGCATTGTCAACCTGAAAACAGTAATACAATAAAAGGATAGTGATTTATGGCAACGGTAAGGATTGCATTTCCCTCAGAAGGACAAGGCGGGCTGGATGGCACCCGCGCAGGACATTTTGGCCACTGTGATGTCTTCACCTGTTTTGACTGTGAAAACGGAGAGATAAAGGACACGGTTATTATTCAGAACGTGGAACATGTTCAGGGCGGCTGTATGGTCCCGGTAAACCTGCTGGCAGAAAACAAGGTCAACGCCCTGGTGGTAGGCGGTATAGGCATGCGTCCACTCATGGGATTCAGGCAGATGGGTATTGAGGTCTATCATGATGCTGTGCGGGCGGATATCAAGCCTGTTCTTGAAGATTATTTAGCAGGGAAACTTCCTAAAATTACTGATAATGATGTCTGTGGCGGTGGAGGAGGCCGCTAGTCCGGATTTCTTATGAGCATTTGTCGAATAAATAAACAATAAAGGTGGCGTTATGAAGATTGCGGTAACAGCAAAAAATCCGACACTGGAAAGTGAAGTCGATCCACGTTTTGGCAGGGCAGCATATATTATGCTGGTAGATACCGAAACCATGGAATGCGAGCCTGTGGACAACAGCACAAATGTTAACGCCTTCAAAGGCGCCGGGATTCAGACAGCAGCATCCATCAGCGAAAAAGGCGCTGAAGTGCTTATGACCGGTTATTGCGGACCCAAGGCCTTTCAAACGTTGCAGGCCGCAGGAATCAAAGTGGTCAGTGATGTTACCGGCACAGTACAGGACGCAGTGGAAAAAGTGAGAAGCGGGCAGGTTAGCTACACGGAAAGCGCCAATGCAGATGCCCACTGGTAAGAGAAATATAATTATTACTTGAAGCAAGTGAAACCAAGGAGTTACAGGTTCTGTAAGTAGTGATAATGAACGATAAACAAACCCATGCAGCCACGGATACGCTGCAGGAACAGATATTTGATGAAGCCCACAATACCCTTGGTGCGGTGGGCTTTGAACGCTGGAAAAATCCGAAATTTGTCGGTGAGCTGGAAGATGCTAATGCCAGGGGCACCATTGTTGGTAAATGTGGTGACACCATGCATATGTATCTTGTTATTGAAGAGGGGATCGTCAGCAAGGCGTCGTACGCCACAGATGGCTGCGCTTCATCAAATATATGCGGCTCCTTTGCCGCAGAGATGGCTATAGGCAAGACCATTGAAGAGCTTTTTGATTTAACCGGCGACGATGTTTTACAGCGTATTGGTCGGTTTCCTGAAGATGAGACCCACTGCGCCTTTCTGGCCATAAAAACCGTGCAGGAAGCAGCCAATGATTATATGGTGAGAAAAACCCGTGCTGTAACTGCCTCCAGAAAAGCATGAGTACACAAAGTCTTACTTCGTTTGCTTACCTGCTGGAAATTGTGCCTGCACAAATCTAAAGTGCCCGTGACCAGTTACACCTCAGAAGCAGGGAACAACACTGAAGCGCAGACCCCGTGATGGGTACGAATTTTCAGCCAGAACTTCGCATGTGAACAGACAGCTTGCACCTTTCGAACAATTTTTGGACTTTGCCAGAGCTGAAGGTGCAAGTGCTGCTGCGCTCCTTGATCCGAAGACGCTTGTTGTTGAAGAACGCTTTATTCATTATTGTCATACAGGCTGCCCCAGTTATGGTCTGGCGCCGAGCTGCCCCCCTCACACCATTAGGCCACGAACTTTTCGAAAAAAACTGAATATGTATCAGGCGGCGCTCGTGTTTAAGGTTGAAGCTATGTTGGCTGAGCTTAAGGGGGCTCGCCGCCGCCATTATTCCCGCCTCATGCATACCCTTGCCGCCCGGATTGAAAAAAAAGGGAAACGCCATGGATTTTCACCAGTTATGGGGATTGGTGCTGGTTCCTGTAAGGAGCTTTTCTGCCTGGAGGCCGAAGGCTGTGTGGTCCTGGAGCAAAACCAGGCCTGTCCTTACCAGGAGCAGGCCCGTATCTCTCTTTCCGCTCTCGGTATCAATGCCGGTCTGCTTTGTGAACAGGCAGGCTGGAAACTGACCTGGCAGGATGCCTCCTGCGGTGATGAGCAGACCATGGCAATCATGCTGGGTCTGGTCCTTATTGGCAGCAGCAGATGCGGTATCACCAGTCACAGGGTCTGTACTTCTCCGTTACTCGCTGCTTCTGACGTGTAACCAGTGTTATGTCAACGCTGAAATGTCAGGATATTGCGCCGGATTTTTCTTGTTCTTATGCAGCCTTGTCCTGCGTTGCATAGTAGTGCTATGTGACCCAGGGCAAGGCTGTATAAGGGCTGAAAAAGACAAGCAGGATACGACAGAGCAGCGTTGACAGGACACTCGTCAGGGGTACAACAGAAGAGGGCAGGCACTCTTTCAAGCAGGTAAGCAAGCGAAGTGAGACTCTGTGAAGAGTGTGCGGGAAAGAGTGACCGGGCAAAGATGAAGGGGCCGTGATCAGGTACGATGCAGTTTGTTACGGGGTATGCGTTGGATGACTTTCAGAATGGAGAAAATCAAAAGCGTGTCGCTCCACAGTCATTTCCATAACGATATCAGGTTTCCAAAAGCGTATAATTTCTTCGATATTTTTTTGATTATACCTTTTCCATAGATAAATAACTTCCTTAAAATTTTCAGAGAAGAAAATTTCTACATGAGCAAAAAAGGAATCCCGAAAAACAACAGCCCGCAATTGTTTCCCCTCGCATATGCTGCTAAATGATGGCGTGAGTGAAGAACGTTTAACCTCAGAGAGACCATATTTATCGATAGCATTTCTTTTGGAATATTGCAAAAATGGCTTTAATACAGGGAGTTCTTCCGTTTTATTCTTTCCGCCAATCATATTAAGAAGATCCCCGCCATGACCAATATTTCCCCCGATAGCTATTTTGTCTTTATCAAATTTAAAATCATCCCTAAACGTCTCCTCTGGAAACCATTGGGATAGTCTTTCAATAATTTTCTGATAAGCAAAATATGCTCCTCTTCTGTTCCAATGTGTATCATTTTTAAAATACAATCGTCCCTCGTTTAATCTTGCATAAAGAGCAGTATGCAGATTGAGCATATAATCAGGAAATGATGGAGATAATCGTTGCTCAAGCTGCTCGAACCGCGTCACGCCTTTTAACTGCTCTCCATTTTTCATGATATATTGAGGGTAGAGAGACTGCTTGTTTGGAGCAATAATATGGAGGTATCGTATTCCTTTCTGCCCAAGCCAACGCTGTCTTTGCTGAATTTCTTGTAACCACAAGCCAAGTTCTTTTTCACTTAGAGGAGTGTGTCCAAAAAAGTCATCAATCAGGCCAAAATCATCATAAAAGAGCCAGCCGTCCAGACCTTCAATAACCTTTGATGTAATGACTTTATTAAATCTTTTTTTTAATTCACGTTGGTATCTGTGAATAAAGAAATGACGAAATCCAAAATGGTCCTGAAGGTATTCATTTACAGACAAAAAATAAGCGGGAATTTGTGGTATGGATTCGGGAAAAAGTGGCAGCGTAGCCAGACTTCTTTTTTCCGCCCGGGACCATTTCTCTTTTTCGGAAAAAAACATAACCAGGGAAGGAGAAAATATCAGGCTGCAAAAGAGTATGATGGTAAAGATATTGAAGTATCTCTGTATTTGCATAGGCTCAAATTTCAACATATTAAAACCTGAAATAGATAAAAGGATTATATGCATCAGCTGCAAGGCTTATCACAGAAAAATATCCTAAAGCTAACAAGGTACAGAGACGGATAATCTCAAAAAGGCCCAGGTGAAGAATAGTTAACTGGTTTGAAGTATGCCTTTGCCAGTTAAAATAGCACCTTTTCAAAAACGGGATAACAGGAGAGGAAAGAACAACAGCCGCTGACAATTCCGATATGAGTTTTTTATCAAGATAAAAGTTTATAAGACCCTTGTCATAAAAACCATCAGTATTAAACATGGCAGAGAGGTAGTAAAGGCTGTTTGTCATTGTTTCACTCTTGAATAATACCCAGCCAATAATAACAATCATTAAAGTAGTACAGTGTCTAAAAGGATTCCATAATTTTTCCAGAAACTCGCCGACAAAAGTTCTTTCCAAAATCAGAAAAAAACCATGATATAATCCCCAGCAGATAAAGGTCCAGCTGGCCCCATGCCAAAGTCCGCAAAGGATGAAAACAACAAGCAGATTCCTCCCTGTTTTCCAGGCACCATTTCTGCTGCCGCCAAGAGGGATATACAGATAGTCTCGAAACCATAAGGAAAGAGAGATGTGCCATCTTCTCCAGAACTCTCGAATCGATTTTGAGATATAAGGATAGTTAAAATTTATCGGGAAGTGAAAACCAAACATACGGCCTAAACCGATCGCCATATCTGTGTAGCCGGAAAAATCGAAATAAATTTGTAAGGTAAAACAGATCGCACCCAACCAGGCCACAGAGCCATTGAGTCCCGCCACTGGTAGAGCAAAAACAGTGTCTGCGACCAGGGCAAGAGGATTGGCCAGCAAGACCTTTTTACTCAGGCCATAGATAAAGAGGCGGATACCATCTGCGACATTATCAGCACAGAATTTTCTTGCAAAAATTGCGGAAGCAATGTCCCGATACCTCACAATCGGGCCTGCAATCAACTGCGGAAATAAAGATATATAGAGAGCGAGGTTAATTATGCTCTTTTGAGGTCTCGCTTCCTCACGATAAATATCAATAAGGTAGGAAACAGCCTGAAAAGTAAAAAAAGAGATCCCGAGGGGAAGATGAAATGCCTGTATTTTAATAAGAGGGAGATGAATGCTGCCGAGAAGCAGGTTTATATTTTCTGCAAGAAAAGATGTGTATTTAAACACTCCCAATATCGAAAAGTTGATAATAATGGCTGTGGCGAGAATAAATCGTGCGTTTTTCCTGAGCCTTCCTTTACTGACCATTAATCTGCCGCAGACAAAATTTGTGATAATTGAAAGCAGCATCACAAGCAAACAGGCACCTTCACCCCAAAAATAAAAAAACAGGCTTACAGCAAGTAAGACGCAATTTCTCCATTCTTTGAAAAAGTAATAGAGCAGCAGAACTGCTGGCAAAAAGAAAAAAAGAAATGTGATTGAAGAAAAGACCATGTATCAAGATTAAAGGATGATAAGAACCTAGCGTCCTGTCAACGCTGAAATGTCAGTATATTGCGCCGGATTTTTCTTGTTCTTATGCAGCCTTGTCCTGTGTTGCATAGTAGTGCTATGTGACCCAGGGCAAGGCTGCATAAGGGCTGAAAAAGACAAGGTATAGATCGCTCTGGTTTCATTTACATAACGGAGAGGTGCAGACTCCGTGATTGGTTATTTTAAATCAGGCCGCGCTACAAATACCGGTATACTGGAGGTTTCCATTACACCTGTGGCGGTAGAGCCCAGAATAATGTCGCTGATATCCCTGTGTCCATGGGTTCCCATGACTACCAGATCAAAACCGCCGCTTTGGGCCTGATTGACAATCTCTTCCACAGGATCCCCAATGGAAATGATTACCCGGTCTTCTGACAAAGGACAATTGGGAATCTGCTCCAGCACTTTTTCAGATACAGTGCGTATTCTTTCTTTTAAACGCTTCTCTGCTGCCTTTACATCTGCCTGGTTAAAGGTCTGCTGGCTCTGGTCATCAGCCCTTGCTGTCAAATCTACCCCGGCCTGAACAGAGAATTCAGCCAGTGTGTCTGGCACCACATGGATAACCCAGACATCCGCTTTGTATTGATTGCCAATGCTGCAGGCATATTGAGCCGCATATTTGGCTGTATCTGACATGTCTGTTGCAAAAAGAATTTTGGAAAATCCTGCCTGGATAAAACTTTCTCCTGCCCCCTCTTCGTTTTCGTCACCCTGCATCTGTCCAGGCTCTTTTGGGTCAGACTCTGTTTTTACTCGTTTTCCATCACCTGCTGGTTGAGTACCCGTTTCTGGTGATCCGAAAATTTTGTCTGTAAATTTCACATACCAGGCAGCTGCCTGCACCTGGATTATATAGGCCACGGCCACCACAAGGGCAGCACTGGCTCCTTCCTTGCCAAAGGCATTAATGGCAATGGCAAGAGCAATGGAGAGGTTACGCATCACAGAACCGTAAACAAGAGCGATTGCATCTCCCCTGGGAAGGAAGAATTTTCCCACCAGGCTGCTAAGGATAAAATTAAAGATATAAATAATGGTCAGGGGTGCCAGAATATAAAGCAGCATGCCAGGGGCTGCGGCAATGGCTTTGGCTTTAAGGGCCATGGCAATAAAGACAATACCAATTACGCCTGAAGTGGATAAGGGCGGGAATTTTGGGGCTACACTCTGTTTAAATTTTTGGGGACCATGCTTTCTCACCAGATAACGGCGGGTAAGAAAACCTGCCAGCATGGGGATAAAAACGATGAGGACAATCTGCTTGAACACCCCGCCCATATTAATTTCAATGGTAGTGCCCATGAGAAACTGAACATAAAAAGGGGTCGCTATGGAGCCAAGGGTCAGGCCTATAACTGTCATCTTAACTGCAGCTTCAAGGTTTCCCCCGGCAAATCCGGTCCAGGAGATGGTCATGCCCGAGGTGGGCACAAGCCCCGCCAGAAGAAGCCCCAGTGCCATATAAGGATTGTCTTTGAAAAAAATAATACCAATACCAAAGGCCAGAAAGGGTACAATGGCAAAGTTGATCACCTGGGTCAGCACCTGGGCTTTCAGATCTCCTCCTTCAAATACTTTCTGAATATTAAGGGTAACCATCATGGGATAGACCATGAGAAAGGTAAAAGGCACAATATACGCCTTGAGAAAGGCCGTATTGTTCAGGATGCCGAAAAGAAATCCTGCCAGCATCATCACAGGGATAGCAATGGTGAGGTTTTTAGTGATTATTCGCAAAATTTTCCTCATGTTTGCTGTCTCCTCTCTTGTAATGAAATTGAAAACGTAACTACTTTCAGCCCGCCCAGATTTGGATAAGCGTGATTAAGGGCACTCGTGTCCTGTCAACGCTGAAATGTCAGTATCTTGCGCCGGATTTTTCTTGTCCTTATGGAGTCTTGTCCTGCGTTGCATAGTAGTGCTATGTGACCCAGGGCAAGGCTGCATAAGGGCTGAAAAAGACAGGCAGGATACGGCAGAGCAGCGTTGATATGACACGAGTACCTCCATGCGGCAGGTCGTGATCGCCCGAAGACGGGTGAGCTGGGAGCAGTTACCAAAATACATATTTCCCTTATTCTCTATTGTCAACATTTAAGGTCAGAAACAAGGGTGCCCGTAACCAATCACGGGGCCTGTACTTTAAGTGTTATTCTCTGGTTCTGACGAGTGCCTGGTCACGGGTGCAGCAGAATTGGGCAGGCACAGGAGGTCGTCATGACAGTAGAAAAACACCCCATATTTCCGCATATGATTCGCATTGTGCCGGAACAGTTCAGTTGGTTGGATCACCGTCTGGTCCCGTAAGTCACTGGGACATCTTACTTACTTATTGACAGAAGATAAAGCATTTGTATAATCACGGGGTCGAAAAAAATAGATAAGGCGTCTACGGAATTTATAAAGAGGGGTGACCTGTGAGTAGTTACCCTTTTTTAAGCCATATAAAGGGGCATTAGTGGCAATTGAAGCTGGCACTCACTCTTCGTGGATCAGCCGATTACTCTCCACTATGGGGTGTGATGTATTGGCAGGCAATCCCAGGAAATTGCGGGTGATCCGGGACAGCAACAAAAAATGTGACTGCCGTGATGCTGAAATGCTGGCTGGAATTGCCCGTTTTGATACCGACCTGCTCTATCCGGTAACTCATCGAGGGAAACAGGCCCGGCTGGATATGGAATTGCTTCAGGCTAGAGACATCCTGGTGATAAATAGAGTCAATGCGGGCATGACGCCCGCAACCCAATAATATATTCCAAATGAGCCGCATCTTTTGTATAATGAAAAATTCCGACAAGTATTTACAATGAACAGAATGTACTCCGTGTGGAAACAACCATAAATGATCCAGGCAAATTTAAAGTATTTCGCCATAAACAGGGGCAGCCAGAGCATGAACCGAAACAACGCCTTACTATGCGAAAGGGAGCAGCAGATATTCCTCTGCGGGCTGCTGTATCGCAACAGGTGAACAATCGGTTTATGGATAATCTTGCGAAGAAGTCGTCTGCAATACTGGTCTGGTTTATTTTTCTCTCAGCCGCATCCCTGGGTACATCTTTTGCCCAGTGTGCTCTTGTGCTCACTTCTCCTGC
>PDWJ01001321.1_pt1 | contig 33151 bp, 31 predicted proteins | sample 1430881 | NCBI WGS metagenome assembly PDWJ01 (sample SAMN01162460, study PRJNA174530) | Oral metagenome, whole genome shotgun sequencing project. | biome: Marine environment; feature: Marine mammal; material: Swab sample of the gingival sulcus; isolation source: swab sample of gingival sulcus...
CAAAACGATTAAAATCTCTGATTAATTCCGGTTCAAATATTTTCCCCAACAACAATAATTTCTTACCCTCTTGTGCCAATAATTTACCCACTTCCAACAACATATAAAAACCTCTGGCCTTAGTGATACCGCCACAATGTATCACATCATACGCACGCTGTTCCATAGGAATAAAATTCCTGTCATTCATCAAAGAAGTGTAATTGTACACCACCTCCAACCGGTTATATTGACTATGGGTTTTAAAACTGTTATAAACCCCATCATCTACCGTGATAATAACGTCTATATACTTTACAATACGGTATTCCAACCGTTGCCAATATAACGCATAGAACTTTACTAGTGATTTTTTAAGCCCTTGGGCTTGTGAGAGATGGTACAGATTGTCAAACAAAGGAATTCTGGCATCGTAAACCAGCTTGGGCCGTTGGGGTAATTTCTTCAACTGTTTGACAATCGTCAATTGTTGGTAATCATGTAAATTATAAATATCCGCTTGCTCCCGGCGGGCAATATTTAAAATCTTACGATTGGTTTTATGACGAATTTTTTGGACAATAAAGTTTAGAACCTTCTGCTTGAAATAGCGTTCTACTTTGACTATATGGTAAGGGATACCTTCATCGGTCACACCCTGCTCATCATGGGTTCCTGTAACAATGATACTCACCTCATAACCCGCACGCACAAATGAAAAGGCTTCTTTCCAGTATAGCCTGTCATCGTACAAACCATGCCCGTCAGCAATCATACATATTTTAGCCCTCCTTTGATTATGTTCCATAAATCAAATGCTGTGTGTTTTAATTAAATAATTTTAATAAAGACGTTTCCTGCCATAAGACATAAGGACTATCGCTCGCTCCAAAACTCTTTATAAATTTTGCAACACCCGGAAGACTTGAACCTTCAAAATCTAAAATATAAGGTGTTTTCTGATAGTGTTCTATCAGATAACTGTAAATCAAACTCGTGGTATTAGCCTGTTTTCCACGTTCTGTTTGAGCTAAAAACAAACTGTAAATACGGTGGTTATCCTTAAAAAAAACAACCCCGGACAAGAACGCTTCGCCTTCCCATACTTGTAGATTAAAGGCTTGCCCCTGTTGACGAGCGGTTTGATACAGGTCTTCAAAGATTTTCAAACCCTCATCATCATAATTACTTTTAAATTGAATATAACGCCGGTATTCTTGCAAAATGGCTTCTATATCCTCATCCTGTTTGATAGTATAATCCCCTGATTTTTGTCTCACTGATCGAATAATCCGCTGTCTCATCTTTGAAAACCGGCTAAATATCGTCTGATAATCCTCATGCAAGGCTAAAATATAATTGGGTCGCCGGATTGTTGATTTTAAGTTAACCTCATTGTAATCATTAAATTGGTAAGTAATCTTCATAAAACACCCCGGAACAGCATCTGTAAAAAGTGAAACATCCCGGCATAAATGTTCAACCGCACTAAAAACACCTAATTGCTGAACCCAAAATGGCACAACTATATACTTTATACCGTATCTACGTTTCCACGGCAACGGCATCACCGCCTCATAATCCCCATAAACCAAGACACCCCAATGATTGGCAACAATATCCAGATACCATGAATAAGCATAAATATGTGAATTGACTGCTGCTGCTATGCACTGATCATAACGATTAACATCCAGCATTTTACGTGATATGTATCTAATTTTTGCCAACAGTCTAATTTTTCTATTATTGTTTTGCACACCCCCACCCAGTCTTTATCACCTTCTACACCACTTAAAACATGAGTATAAAAAATAGATAAACATACAAGTATCAAGTCTTATCATATTAATCAAACAAAAATACAATTTAAATTGATTATTACGGGATAACCCGAATGATGCATCCAAGAGGTAGATTCAACAAGCAAATGCATCACTTTTTAAGTAGATTCAAGACTTTAATGAGGTAGTGATTACCCTACCCAACCTTTAAACGCCTACCTTTGGCACTATCTCGCCTGACTTTTCATTTTTCAAAAGATTTAAAACTCCTTAATACCAGTTCTGCTTTAAAAATACTCAAAAAATAAAATGATAAATTTTTGTGATAGATAAGGCGTAAAAATTAAGTATAGCCGTAGCTATAGTTTATTTTTACAACGAAATATAGCATAAAAAGGCACATTTTATTGAGTAAACGATTTCTTATCTTTCCTAAACTTTTTACATTCCACTTTGGCACTCAATTTACCACGAACAGCTTATTAGGAAATAATAATTTTCCTTATCAAAAAACGCCTCAAATAGATAGTTATTTATATCTTTGAAGTCATGATATGCCATAACAAGATACAATCATGCACTATTAGAAAAGAAAAGCACATAAAAACCACAACTTTTATCTTAAAATGCACCCTAACCTCAATACTCACCCACATAGACGATACAATATTTTAACCGAAGAATGGGTACTGGTTTCTCCCCATAGAACCAAAAGACCATGGCAGGGAAAAACAGAGACATCAGACAAAAAAAAGCAAATAACTTATGATCCGGAATGCTATCTGTGCCCCACTAATACCCGTGCCGGAGGAGCCGTAAATGACGATTATAAAAATACTTTTGTTTTTAAAAATGATTTTGGGGCACTCTTAGAAGACACCCCTTTATTTGACTTTAAAGATGGCTTGCTAAAAGCTGAAGGGGAAAAAGGTATATGTAAAGTAGTTTGTTTTTCACCCAATCACTCTTTAACCATTCCCGATATGGAGATAGAGGACTTAAAAAAAGTGGTGACAGTCTGGAAAAAAGAATTTAAGGAATTGAGTGAAATAAGTGGTATAAATTATATTCAAATATTTGAAAACAAAGGAGCTATTATGGGCTGTAGCAACCCGCATCCACATGGGCAAATATGGGCTCAATATGCTATTCCTACAGAAATTCAAAAAAAGACACATTCTCAAAAAAAATATTTTGAAAAGCACGGAACAAGCCTCTTACAAGATTATTTATCACAGGAATTAGCAGAAGACATAAGGGTTATTTCTAAAAACGACAGTTTTGTAACGTTGGTACCCTTTTGGGCAATTTGGCCCTATGAAGCCATGATTATCCCAAAAAGAAAAATGGCTAATATTCTTGAGATGAATGAAAAAGAGAAAGAAGACTTTGCCGGGCAACTTAAAACCCTTACCCAAAAATACGATGCGTTGTTTGACACCTCCTTTCCGTATTCATCCGGAATTCATCAAGCTCCTACAGACGGCCGTTCTTACGACACTTGGCATTGGCACATGAGCTTTTATCCGCCTTTGCTGCGTTCTGCAACGGTAAAAAAATTTATGGTAGGCTACGAAATGTTTGCTATGCCACAACGCGATATCACTGCAGAATCGGCTGCAGCACAATTAAAAGCATTATAATTTATGAGTAAAAATAACAATTGGGAACTCACTATAAATTCCCCCGGAAGAATAAACATTATTGGCGAACATACAGATTATAATAACGGCTTTGTTATGCCCACCGCCATTGACAAAAAAATTCGTTTTAAATTTAGGAAAAACAACAGCCAAACTACCTGCAATGTCCGAAGTTCCAATTTTAATTCAGGCTTTACTTTTAAATTAGACATGGTTCAAAAAAGTAAAAACCAATGGGAAAATTATATTCTGGGCGTAATCCATGAAATTCAACAACTATCGGATAAACTACAAGGATTTGATTGTACATTTGAAAGCAATATCCCTGTGGGTTCCGGCGTAAGTTCTTCGGCAGCTTTAGAATGCGGTGTTGCCTATGGCTTAAACGAATTATTCCAATTAGGGCTTTCTAAACAAACCATCGTGGAACTATCCCAAAGGGCAGAACACAATTATATAGGCACTAAATGTGGCATTATGGACCAATTTGCCTCTGTGATGAGCAAAAAAGGCCACGTGATTTTATTGGATTGCCAATCCTTAGACTATGAATATGTGCCCTTAAAAATTGAACCCTACAAAATATTGCTATTAAACACTAATGTTTCTCATAATTTAGCTTCGGGAGAATATAACATCAGGCGGAACCAATGTGAAAAAGGGGTGAGTATAATCAAACAAAAATATCCTGAAGTAAATTCCTTACGGGATGTCTCTATGGATATGTTAAACGAATTTAAAACTAAAATACCCGAGGTTGTTTACAGGAGGTGTGTATATGTAATCGAGGAAAAGAATCGCGTTTTAAGTTCGGTAGAAGTATTAAAGGCTAATGATTTAAATCTCTTGGGCAAAAATATGTACCAGACTCATAAGGGATTATCCGAAATGTATGAGGTAAGCTGTCCGGAACTGGATTTTCTTGTAAATTTTTCAAAAAATTACGATACGGTTATCGGTGCCAGAATGATGGGTGGTGGTTTTGGCGGCTGTACCATTAACATCATTCATAAAGATGCCATTGATAATTTTATAGCTGAGGCTAAATCGGCTTATTTCGAGGCATTTAATATAAAACTAACAGCTTTTGAGGCCAATCCGTCAGAAGGAACAAGTATTGTAGAGGAACAAATGTAATTTCGGTAGGAACAAAAAATTTCCTAAAACTGACCGGCTATCTTCAATACCAAAACCACAAAAGTATTCCACCAGTTTTATTTTAACTCAAACCAAATTATTCTACTGGTTTAATAATGGCAGTCCATCCACCTCCAGCAGCTAGTTGAATATTTAGTTTTGTACTATTATTCATTGACAGGCTTGTTATTTTGTAATCTTCTGCATAGGTATTTGCGTTTATACCATCACTAAAAATAGTTGCATTATAATTTCCCGATGGCAAAAATGAACAATCAATATTTAATTCTCTTTTTTCGCTATTATTCATAACTCCAATATACCAGACTCCATCCTTTTCCCTTGCCAAGGCAACATATTCACCAATTTTACTTTTCAGGGCAATGGTATTATCCCAAGTAACCGGAATTTGTGCTATAAAATGAACCGTTTTTCCATCCTGTAAATAAGCAGAAGGTGTATCACATAACATTTGCAATCCACTTTCATAAACTACATACATAGCTACCTGATGAGCTCTGGTACCTAAACTCACAGGCCGTTCAAAACTAATATTATGGTTCTTTGGATGGGCATTTCGCATAGCTCCGGGTGTATAATCCATGGGTCCTACTGCCATACGTATAAATGGCAAAATAGTATTGTGTCCGGGTGTTATCTTCTGTTCCCACTTGTTATTTTCTGCACCTTTTACACCTTCATAGGCCAGCACATTAGGATAGGCACGCCTTAGCCCTGCCGGCTTATAAGCCCCATGAAAATCCACTAACATCTTTCTTTTGGCAGCTTGCTGTGCAATTTTGGCATAATAATTAACCATATCCTGATCTGCACGTTGCATAAAATCAACTTTGATACCTCTGGCTCCCCAGGCGGCATAGGTATCCAGAATTTCATTCAAATTTTCATCCAGAGGTTTCCATAAACACCATAAAATAATACCTACGTTTTTTTCTTTCCCATAAGAAATTAATGCCTTTACATCTATATTCGGATTACAATGTAAAATATCCGTAGTTGTTTTGCTCCATCCTTCATCCAGAATAATATAATCCAATCCGTATTTAGCAGCAAAATCAATATAGTATTTATACGTCTCGATATTTAATCCGGATTTAAAATCAACGCCAAAAATATTATTGGCATTGTACCAATCCCACGCCACTTTTCCCGGATGTATCCAGTTGGTTTCCTTAAGAGCCAATGGCCGCGAAAGTTTTAAAACCATATTTGTTTCTAAAAATGCCTTATCATCTTCTGCTATCACAAAGAAACGCCAAGGAAAACTCCGCTTTCCGGTTGTTAATGCAATATAATCAGCTTTTGCGGTTATCTGCTCTTTCCTATCCGGCATCGAAGGATACGGTTCAACTTCCAAGACTGCTTTTGGAAATTTTGACCTTAGAGCATTGGCATAAGGAGCCTCCAGAAATAAATTTGGATAATCGTATAAATCAGCTTCGGAGAACAGCACTTTTATTCCGTTTTTATTTTCCCATAACAAGGGTAATGAAGCAAAAGTAGCAGAGGAAACTGTATCTAAATTAGTATAAATATACTCCCTCTCATAATGCGAATATGTAGATTCTTCCACAGGCAAATAGGATGTGGTTCCCTTAGAAAATTTTATATTCACGGTTTCATCATAGACTTTAATTTCTCCGTTTTGATTAGTAATCCACCGATACGCCACACCTTCGTTATACACTCTAAACTCCAAGCTGTAATTTCCTTTAAATTTTAATACTAACTCATTAAATTTATTAGCAACAACTTTATTTTTAAACGGTACCACCGGCTCTATCACCTCATTTTTTCTTCTTTCCTTTTTTGATTGTAGTTTTGGCCTTACACCGTATTGCTTTGTATTTACCTTCATAGCCACCTCCACATTGTCTAATGCTGTTTTTTCGTTCTTTTTTACACTCCATTTTATGGCATCTCCTATTTCTATATTGATTGACAGACGCTCATCCGGCGACTTCACCTCAATATTTTGCCCATATAAGAATGTGGCAGAAGACAGCATTATAAAAATTAAAAATGGTAAAAACCTTAAAGTCAAAATTTTATTGTTGAAGTGGTTTAAACCACTTCGATTATTAATGAAATCTTTTTTCTGCATAAGATTGTTAATTTATATATTTATTGAACTACTCAGTTTTTTACACAAGTTTCCAAATCTTCCCAAAAACCGGGATAAGACTTGCTTACTACCTCGGCATCGGCAATTTTTATGGGCACTTTTAACGCTAACGATGCAAAAGCCATCGCCATCCGGTGGTCATTATATGTTTGGATGGTTATATTTTTTTTTATATCGCCTTCACGGGAATGCAATTGCAAACTATCTTCGGTAATTTTTACCTGTCCTCCCATTTTTTCCAATTCTATTTTTAAGGCTGCCAATCGGTCGGTTTCTTTAATTTTTAAGGTATGTAATCCGGTTAAGTCACATGCCATTCCCAAACCAAAGCAAGTTACCGCAATAGTTTGTGCAATATCCGGAGCGTTTCGTAAATCCAACAGCAACGGATTTAGTTTATTGCTAATTTTAGTAATTGTTATTTTTCCATCCTTAAAACGAGTCGCTACACCAAAATTTTTATAAATCTCTGTAAGGCAACTATCACCTTGTAAACTCTCTTCTTTATAGGATGATAAAGTAAGGCTATCCCCTATGCCACCTAATGCCACCAAACTGTAAAAATAGGATGCGGAACTCCAATCAGACTCAACGGTTATCGTTTTTTTACCTATACAGTTTTGAGGAAAAACTTTTATAATCCGCCCCTCCCAACTTGTTTTAATTCCCAATTGGCGTAACAATGCAAGCGTCATTTCAAGATAAGGCCGGGAAGTAATTTCCCCTATCAGTTCAATGGTTAAACCATTCTCTAAGTTTGGGGCAATCAATACCAAAGCAGTAAGATACTGACTACTTACATTTCCTTTAATACTAACTTTTTTTTGGATTATTTTTTTACCTTTTATCCTCAATGGCGGATACCCATCATTTTTTTTATATTCTAAATCAGCACCCAGTGTCCGCAAAGCATCTACTAATATTTTAACAGGCCTTTCTTGCATTCTTTGAGAACCGGTAAGAGTAACTTCCACACCATCCTTAGCCGAAAAATAAGCCGTTAAAAATCGCATAGCCGTACCGGCATGGCCAATATCCACTACTCCAGCCTCCTTTTTTAAAGCCTGTTGTAAATGAGTAGTATCATCTGAATTGGACAGATTTTTAATACTGATATCAGGATAATGCTGTTGCAAAATCAGCAGCCGGTTAGACTCACTTTTAGAACCGGTAATTTTTATGGTAGTATTCTTGATTTTTTCTTGAGAATAATCTAAAAATAAATTCATTTTAACCTAATAATTCTTAAGAATAATTTTTTTTAATTAGAACTCATCTTCACTTTTTCTATTTCCTAAGAAACGGCTCAAATTTGTTCATATTTCGTTATTTTTTTACTTTATAAGATTTACATGTGCCATAAACATCCCGTAAGAAATACTTAAAATAACTTTGGTAAAAAAGAACTTTTTCCAAGTATTTCCGGAAAAATTATCGTGATACACTTTTGCAAAATCCAAATTTATAATATCAGAAAAATTGCTAAAAAGCAAGGAAATTACAGTAAGAAGTATAAGAAACAACAAAGCTATTCGCAAGGCTTTTATCCAATATCCGGCTGATTTTAACTTTTCTAAAAAAGTCATATTAATGTAATTTTTTATTTTGTTGATGGCGTTTGTAATCACGCTTGGTTTTATCTGCTAATTTTTTGTCAAAAGCTGCTTGTAAATCTATCCCGGTTTGGTTGGCCAAACAGAGTACTACAAAAACTACATCGGCTAATTCCTCGCCCAAGTCTTTGGATTTATCACTTTCTTTTTCACTTTGTTCACCATATCTTCGGGCTATGATACGAGCCACCTCCCCTACCTCTTCGGTGAGTTGTGCCATATTGGTAAGCTCATTAAAATATCTAACACCATGTTCTTTTATCCAGTTATCTACTACTTTTTGTGCATTTTGGAGGTTCATGAAGGATAATTAAAGGATTAAATAATTAAAAAAATGCCCGCTTTCTACGTAAACCTATTAGGCGTATAGAACGAGTATAAAAAATAGTTTAAAGATTCCTTACAAAGTTAATGATAATCTGAGTTAGAAATATTGCATTTACTAATTGAATTTAGGAAATTTTCTTTGGAAGATATGTCAAAAATTTGTTTCTGGGGATTTCCATCGCTCCTAAACTGGCCAGATGCTTATTGTAAACTTGACAATCTATTAATTTATAATTTTCCGGTTGCAATTTTTTTGCCAAATATATCAGAGCTATTTTTGATGTATTGGACACTTTACTAAACATACTTTCTCCGCAAAAAACGGTTTCTAAATCAACCCCGTACAAGCCTCCCACTAATTTATTTGCTAACCACACTTCCACGGATTTTGCATAACCTAATTGATGTAATTTAATATAAGCCTCTTCCATTTCATCAGTAATCCAAGTGCCACCCTGCCCTTTTCTGTAGATGTTTTTACAAGCCCTGATTACTTCCTTAAAATTTTGATTAAAAGTAATTTTAAAAACACCTTTTTTTAAAATTTGCCGCATACTTTTAGAGATTTTCAAATCTTTGAAAAATAGTACCATCCTGTTTTTCGGGCTATACCAAACTATAGGTTCCCCTTTGTTATACCATGGAAAGATTCCGCTTTTATAAGCTAATAACAACCGTTCCGGTGACAAGTCTCCGCCAATAGCAACAATGCCTTGCGGGGTGGCGGTATGAACAGGTGGAAACCAAAGTTTTTTGGTGAGAATATGCATAATTCTACCCCAAAAGAGTTCTAAACCCTTTTGGGGTATCAAGTCCTTTAAAACGGTAAGTCATCCGGTTCTTCTTCGGTGAAGTTGTTTATAGGTTCAAAAGCATCTTCGGCTTCTACCGGTGGCATTTCTGTATTTGGTTGCTCGGGTTGTAATTTTTCAATTTTCCAGCCCTGAATGGAATTAAAATATTTGGCTTCGCCTTGCGGATTTACCCATTCCCGGCCTCGTAAGTTTATACTTATTTTTACCTCATCGCCCACATTGTATTGATCTAACAAGTTAGTTTTGTCCTGTACAAATTCTATAGACAAAAACTGAGGATATTGCTCCTGAGTGGTTAATACCATTTCTCGTTTTCTAAAACCATTATTGCCATATGTCTTAGTTTCATCAATTAATTTTATTATTCCGCTAACTTCCATAATCTCTATTTAGTTAAAAGTATTTTCCAAGCTGTTAGCACATTGTTATTTTCTATGTGCTGTTGTGCAAATTTATGTTTTTCTTCCGTTCTTAAACCTACAAAATGTCTGTTTTCCACAGCAAAGTTATCAACATCTGTTTGAGTGGGTAATTTTTCCACATTAGCTAAGGCTGCCAGATTATTTCCGGTAAGCACCTCACTACAAAGCACTTCATCAGGTAATTGATCAAAACCTATTCCCAAGTTCTGTATGGGTTTCGGAATTTCAAAAAACCCTTCTTTTGCCCTACTGTAATAACTACCGCCGGATCTGGCTACCAAATCTAATTTATGCTGGTCTATCTGGTTGTTTTCATCTAAAACAGCATCACTTATAAACATTTTTAACACTTCACAAATAATTAGACTCCCCGCTCCGCCTTCGTGTCCTAAATGTATAATTTCATTTACCTTGCACTCTATTTGCACAGGAGATTCTTTCACTCTAAAAGGCTTTACCGTTTCCGATGGCAGCATGGTAAATCCGGCTTTTACAAATTCGTTTACACCTTTGCCGTATTCAGTACTGGCCAAAGAAACTTGTTGCACCATATTATAGGAAACTACGTTTATAACTACCTCACCAATCTCTTCTATATTTTCCAAAGTATGTTTTGTAGTATTGTTACTTACCCGTCTGGCCGGAGAAAAAACAAGGATGGGTGGATTGGCACTAAACACATTAAAAAAACTAAATGGAGATAGATTAGGGTGGCCGGCTTTGTCAATAGTACTGGCAAAGGCAATAGGCCGTGGAGCTACGGCACTAAGCAGATAAGCATGTAATTGCGGGGTGGATATTTCTTCAGGGTTTATAACAATCATTATTGTCTGTTTTTATTTGCAAAGATAACTATTTACAACTTTAACTCACATTATTCAACGGGCAATCTATTACGAGCAGAATCTATCTCAAAACAAGGCCTGTCTATTCCATTATACTTAATTTAAGGCAAAAAACTTGTTGATTATTAAAAATGTTAATTTTATCTTTGTCAAGATGATACAACCCCTAAATAAAAAAAACCTACGTTTAGTCCTCATTATTTCCTCTTTTCTTATAGTGGCGTTAATTTTATGGAATACCAATTCGTTCTTTAAGGAGTTCAAAAAACAGGAGCGAAATAAAATGGAGATACTGGCATCGGCTTATAAAAATATTATAAATCTGGATTCTGACCGGGAAATATCTTTGGAAGCAAAAATTATTGATGCCAACAGAAATATCCCCATGATTGTAACTTTTGAAAATGAAAAAATCAGAAGTTGGGCTAATTTAGATGTAGAAGGAAGCACCATGGCTTTTGACGAATTGCCGATGGATGACAGAATGCACCTCACACAACAACTGGCAAAGATGAAAGCCGAAAATAAGCCCATTGCCGTAGAGAGAGAGATAAAAAATGGTGGAACTACCACAGATTATATTTACTACAGCGATTCTGATTTACTTAATAAACTACGGTATTACCCCTTAACCTTATTGCTCATTTTATTGCTATTTGGGGTAGTTATTTATCTGGCATTTAAATCTAATAAAATTGCGGATCAAAACAGGTTATGGGCGGGCATGGCAAAAGAGACTGCCCACCAAATAGGCACACCGTTATCTTCTTTATTGGGCTGGGTTGAAATATTACGATTAGACAACACTGATGAAAATACCGTAATGGAAATAGAAAAAGATATAGAGCGGTTAAATACCATTGCCAACAGGTTTTCAAAAATTGGCTCCAAGCCAAAACTCACAAGGCATGATATTGTGCTAGAAACCAAAAAATCTTTTGACTATTACGCCTCGCGAAGTTCAAAACTCATTGACTACCAATTTAAAACCGAAAATAAAGAAAAAATTATTGCCATGATAAACCAACAGTTGTTTACCTGGGTAATAGAAAATTTGGTAAAAAACGCCATAGATACCATGGAAGGAAAAGGCAAGTTGCAGATAAAAGTTAAAAATACCGATAAAAATCAGGTAAAAATAAGTGTTTCCGATACCGGAAAAGGCATTCCGAAAAACCTGTACAAAAAAATCTTTGAACCCGGCTATACTACCAAAAAACGGGGTTGGGGTTTAGGGCTATCCCTCACCAAGAGAATTATTGAAGATTACCACGGCGGGAAAATTTTAGTAGAAAAATCTGAAATTGATGTAGGTACTACAATGAGTATTTATTTAAAGCAAATTTAATCTAGATTATTGCTAATCTCTTTCGCAATCTCTTTAAATTCCGCATCCGTCAATGTAACTTTTTTGCCAAAAGTAGCATCCGCCATGCTGTTTAGCGGAATTAGATGGACGTGAACGTGCGGCACTTCAAGCCCCACAACTGTTAAACCCACGCGTTTACAAGACACCGATTTTTCTATGGCAATAGCAATTTTTCTGGAATACGCCATCAAATCAAGATAGTGTTTTTCGTCTAAGTCAAAAATTTTATCTACTTCCTTTTTGGGCACAACCAGAGTATGTCCTTTTGCATTAGGATTAATATCTAAAAAAGCAAAAAAACTATCGTTCTCCGCAATCTTATAACTGGGGATTTCTCCATTTATTATTTTTGTAAAAATTGAACTCATAATACATTTTTTTATGGTTTATGGAAATGAACTTTTTTACCCGTAACCACGGATATGACTTTAAAAAAGTGTCTTATCTGAACAAATTTTAGCTCATTTTCGGTTAAAAACAAAAAGTCAAGATGGGTTCAACAACTAATCTCTTGAAATTTCAATAATTTCAAATTTCATTATTCCGTTAGGAGCATTCACCTCTGCAATTTCACCTACTTTTTTACCCAACAGACCCTTGCCAATAGGCGAATTTACAGAAATCTTGCCTTGTTTAAAATCTGCTTCGGCATCCGCCACTAAAGTGTAGGTAAATTCTTTTTTGTTTTGCGTATTTTTTATTTTTACTTTAGACAAAGCCAATACTTTGCTATCGTCCAATTGTGACTCATCAATTACTCTGGCTGAAGCTACTACATTTTTTAATTGGGCAATTTTATATTCCAACAAAGACTGCTCTTCCTTAGCAGCATGATATTCAGCATTTTCACTCAAATCACCTTTGTCCCTTGCTTCTGCAATAGCCTTGCTTACACGTGGCCGCTCCACATTTTCCAAATTTTCTAAATCCGCTTTTAATTTCTTATAACCCTCCGGAGTGTAATACGAAACTTTACTCATAACTTTAATATTTTTTGCAATACAAAACTCAACTCCAAAAAAACTATGAGTTGAGAATAATCTTTATCTAAAAATGTTTTGGGAACTACCCTTAAATAAATTATGCCAATGACTCTGCTGTCATTACCAACATATTCTTAAAAAATAGGAATTGTTCCGGTTTTAAATATACATATTCCGAATAGTAATCTTATGCGTTTAATTTTAAAGAAAATGTCAAAAAACCTATCAAGACATTATTTGCTAAACTGTACTTTCGGAACTCTCAATGTTTATTCTTCGGGAAAGAACCATAAAATATCCGAAACATTAGTGAACAAACACTGAGAAATTATTTAAAAAACAAAGATACAAAATATTTAATATCTCTTTAATCTCTATTTATTTGTACCTTGCGATAAATTTTCAAATTGATGAAAACCCCCATTTTTATATTACTCATTTTCGTAGCTCTGTCCTGCTCTAATTCTGATGACAACAACCCCAACCTACCGGATGTTGCCGTAAATAAAACCCTGTATTTAAACAATCCCTCCAATAATAATCTGCTTTTTGCCGGAGGTTACGTAGAAATAAACGGTGGCATTAAAGGAATAGTGGTATATAGGGGGAATAATGATACTTTTTATGCCTATGATTTGGCCTGTCCACATTTAGCAGTAGATGCCTGTGACAAAATGATTATTGAAGACGGTATTTTTTTAGTTTGTACTTGTGACAATACCAAATTTGCCTTGGCCCTGGGCGGTGCACCTCAGAGTGATACCAAATATGCAGCCAAAGCCTACAACGTAATACAAGAAGGTAAAAAGTTAATCATTACAAACTATTAAACAAAATGGCCAATTATTTCTCCTCCAATTTCAAATTAGGCATTCTCGGCGGCGGCCAATTGGGCAGAATGCTCATTACAGAAACCCAAAAGTTAGATATTTACACCCTTATCTTAGATGCTTCTGCAGAAGCACCTTGTGCTAACATCTGCAAAGAGTTTTATCAAGGGGATTTAATGGATTTTGACACGGTTTACAATTTTGGCAAAAAAGCAGATCTTTTAACCATAGAAATAGAAAATGTAAATGTGGCAGCCTTGGAAAAATTGGAAAAAGAGGGGTTAAAAGTATATCCACAGCCAAAGGTAATTCGTACCATTCAAAACAAAGCCAGCCAAAAATTATTTTATACAGACCATGACATTCCCACAGCTCCATTTAGTCGTTTTGCCTATTTAGACGAAATTAAAACGGCTCTAAAACACGAAACATTATCGTTGCCTTTTGTGTGGAAAAGTGCTAAATTTGGTTATGACGGCATGGGCGTAAAAGTCATTAAAACCGAAGCCGATCTGGAAGGCCTATCAGCAGGAGAATGTATTACAGAACAATTAATAGATTTTAAATATGAATTGGCGGTAATTATTGCCAGAAATCCTGATGGAGAAACCAAAACTTTTCCGGTAGTGGAAATGGAATTTCACCCTACTGCCAATCAGGTAGAATATGTAATCTGTCCGGCCAGAATACCCGAAGAATTGGCCAAAAAAGCTACCAATATAGCCTTAAAAACTGCTACTGCTTATGGACACATTGGCTTACTGGCAGTGGAAATGTTTGCGACAGAAAAAAATGAAATTTTTGTTAATGAGGTGGCTCCAAGGCCACATAACAGTGGACATTACAGCATAGAAGCGGCTTTTACCAACCAGTTTGAACAACACCTGAGAGCCATTTTAAATCTGCCTTTGGGCAATACCAACAACAAAGTATCCGGAGTAATGGTAAATCTGGTAGGCGATGCTGATTATACCGGCCCTGTGAAATATAAAAACATTGAAAAAATACTTAAAATTCCCGGAGTTACCCCGCATATTTACGGTAAAAAAATGACCAAGCCTTTTAGAAAAATGGGGCATGTAACCATTGTAAACCAAAGTGTAAACAAAGCCAGAGAACTAGCCGAAGAAGTTAAAAAAACGATTAAAGTAATTAGCAGGGAATAATTAAACCGTAAATAACAAAGTACAATTAGGCAAAATGTAAGGCTTATAAATAAATGATGGTATGAAATTTAAGGGTGTTTTACAAAAAATGATTACGGAAATAGGCCCGCCGGTTCAGTATTATTTACAAATGGAAAACGGATTTGTAAATTTAAATCAGGCCTTAGATAAAAACCTTTCCATATCTTTTCTAAATTATCAATGCCTAAACTGCGGATCAAACAAACCTATTTACCGACAGGGGTTTTGTCGCCAGTGTTTTTTTGACATTCCCCAGGCCGCAGACTGGGTGATGCGGCCAGAACTAAGTAAAGCTCATTTAAACAAAGAAGACCGGGACTTAGAATACGAAAAAAAAGTGCAACTGCAACCGCATATCGTATATCTGGCAAATTCCAGTGATATTAAAGTAGGCGTAACCCGTAGAAGCCAAATCCCCACCCGCTGGATAGACCAAGGAGCCCACGAAGCCATTGAAATAGTAGAGGTACCTAACAGATACCTGGCCGGAATTACCGAAGTAGCTCTAAAAGATTACGTTTCTGATAAAACCAACTGGCGTAAAATGCTAACCAATGACATAAAGGATGTGGATTTGGTGGCTGAAAAACAAAAATTAGCTAAATACATCCCCAAAGAAGCTAAGCCCTATTATCTGGAAAATAACACTAAAGAAGTAAATATACAATTTCCCGTTTTACAATTCCCCACCAAAGTAAAAAGCCTTAATTTAAAAAAAACACCTCATTTTACAAGCATTTTAAAAGGCATAAAAGGCCAATATCTCATCTTTGAAGACAATACTGTTTTTAACGTGAGAGGCAGTGAGGGTTATGTGGTGGAATTACTAATAACCTGAGTTCGATTAATATTGTGACCACAGCTTTCTTTATTTTTGATTAGAAATTTTATGAAATTTTCGAGTAATATCAAGATATTACGAGGAAATTTCGGGAAATTTATGGCAAAAAGAGGAAAGTCTTAACAAGATTAACCGAACTCAGGTTAATAAATTAAACGAGAAACTATTAAGCCGGTAGAGAAATTTCTTTTTCATAGCAATTTGTTTTTCATAGCAGTAGTTTGTAAGAGAGAGAAAGAAGTATGGCTTAATAATTTCTCGTTTTTTTCCTTTTTCATTTTTGTTGTTACAAAGGTGGAAAAACAAACCACACTCCTCAAGAGGAAAAGTACCCAAAAACAATTCAGAAAAGCACCCTTTTATTAGGGGGAAAAACCCCCATATAGCCAATGGGTAAAAAGTTGTAATTTGCAAACTATTAATCTAAAAAAACACAAATTATGAAAACCGTAAACATTAAACCTAAACTATTTTTAAATCTATTTTTGATTATTGGAACTCTTACTTTGTTGGCTTGTAGCAATAGCAATCCAACTGAAAAAGACGACCCCCAAACACAGAAGCCTACTAAAGAAATGCTCAGCCACCTGATAAGTACCGAAAAAGCCATAGACATGCACCAAAACTATTTAACGGAACGAATTTCTTTATTCAGGAATACACTAAAAAAGAAATACGGTGATGAGTTTGAAGATACTCGTAAAATCTGGCTCAGCTTACCTGAACTAAAAAATTACATAGCCTATGTGGAACAGCGTTCAAAAGAGCAGGACATTACACCAGAAGGTTTATTATTTTACCTCAGTGTATCTACGGATAAAGACGAACAAAAAGACCAACAAACCTTCTTTATAGCTCCCACTACCAAAGAAAACGACACCCAATCCGGTTATACTTTAGAAGACAGAGGCGGCAAACCACAAGTGGTTTTTCTAAAAAAAATGATACGAGAAGATATTGGAGAAAATATGCAACAAGAACAAGGCGATATGCAACGAGCAAGTTTCTCTATTAATCTTGCAAATAAAGAAGATGGCTTATTGTATAATAAAAACACAAACACACCACCTGCAAGCTATAACTAAAAACAAAGTAAATGCTCGATATCTACAGGACAATAGGGTTGTACTCAGAAATACTGGCCGCTATTTTGGCAACAGTATTTTATTTTAAATATAAAAATACCGGTTTTAGATATATTATCTGGGTGCTTTGGCTAATTGTTTTGGCAGAATTATTGGGCCTTTTTCATGCTGAACTGGGTCTCTATTATGAAGATGAAAAAGGAATTAAATACAACAGTTTTATTTTTAATATTTTATACTTTTTGGTTTATCCTATGTTGTTTTTAATTTATTATAAATCTTTAAGCACATCAAATTACAAAAAAATAATTGTACTATTTTTTGTACTATTTTTAATAGTTTCCATTATTAACTGGGTTTTTATACAAGATATTTTAACAGCCTGGTCTAAGTATCCGGATGTTTTAGGTTCTTTATTTCTAACCATTTGTATTATTTTCTATTTTATAGAATTATTACAGTCAGAAAAAATTATCCGGTTTCAGCGTTCCGTTCCATTTTGGATAAATGTAGGACTACTGGTTTATTATACTTCTACCATCCCTTTTACGGTGGTAGCAGATAGCCTTAAATTTGGTGATGCCACACAGCGGAAATTGTATCTCATCAACTATGTGCTGTCCATTGCCATGTATGTCATTTTCTCATTTGGATTTATATGGAGCAAACGCGATTAGTTATAATACTTAGTACTTTAATAATTCTTATCTTTATCATAGCTTTTTTGGTGCTGTTTAGCATTTTTAAGCAAAAAAAGAACCAATTTATCAAAGAAAATGAGACATTGCGAAAACAACTGACAGCATCAGAAAAAACATAGTGAATGATCTAAAAAAAGGACATTATGGATGAAAATGCCACCACATTACTTCTAATCACCAGTATTACGGTATTAGTATTAGTAGTGGTTATTGTTATTATTTTTTCAATTTTTCAGAATAGAAAAATAAAGTATGTTTTTAGGCAAAAAGAACAGGAGCAGCTCTTTAAACAAGAAATTACAAGGGCCCAATTAGAAGCCCGGGAGCAGACCCTGCAAAATATTAGCTGGGAATTACATGACAACATAGGGCAATTGTTATCAGTAGCCATTATGCAACTAAATATGGTGTTGCCATCGGTAAAAGATAATGAGCTAAATATCCTGAGTGAAACTTCGGAAATTTTAACCACCAGCTTACAAGAGATAAGAGGAATTTCTAAGTTGTTAAATACAGAATACATAAAACGGATTGGGCTTTGCGAGGCCGTAGAAAATGAAATAAACAGGCTAAACAAGCTCAATAAAATAGTGGCAGATTTAAAAATAACCGGTAAATGCAAAGATATAGATGACACCCATGAAATTATTTTATTTAGAATTATTCAAGAATTTTTATCCAATTCCATTAAACATTCAAAATCTAATCAATTACATGCCGATATTAATTTTGGCCAGCGTTTTTTAGAAATTAACGCTATGGACAATGGCATTGGTTTTGACAAAGACACAAACACAAAAGGCAACGGCCTTTTAAACATGGAAACCAGAGCCAAACTAATAGGAGCGGATTATAAACTCCAATCCGGAAAAAATGAAGGCGTAAAATTATCTATAAAATATCCTTTAAACTAATACCATGACCGATTATACCGTAGGAATAGTAGATGACCATTTGTTATTTGCACGCTCTTTAAAAGGGCTTATCAATTCATTTGACAATTTTAATGTTACCTTAGAAGCTAATAATGGCAAAGTCATCTTAAATATCTTAAAAAGGGAACACAAACTGCCCGATATACTTTTAATGGATGTAAATATGCCCGTAATGAACGGTATAGAAACAATGGCCGAAATAAGTAAACACTATCCGGATTTAAAAGTATTGGCTCTTTCCATGGAAGACGATGAAGAATCCATTTTAAAGATGATAAAAAACGGAGCTAAAGGATATTTGCTCAAAGATATTCATCCACAAACCCTTTTAGAAGCTCTTAATTCCGTTATTGAGGAAGGTTATTATCATACCAAACGGGTTTCTGATATATTGGTGCAATCATTACATAAAAAAGAAAAAAAGAAAGACAAAATAAACCTGCAACCCAGAGAAAAAGAGTTCTTACAACACGCTTGTACGGAAATGACCTACAAAGAGATAGCCGATGTTATGTGCCTAAGCCCAAAAACCATAGACGGGTACCGGGAACAATGCTTTAAAAAACTGAATGTAAAAAACAGAATAGGGTTGGTGCTATACGCCATGCACCACAATCTTATTGACTAACAATAGCGTTGTAAAAACATTTATTACAATTACAACCCATTGCACCTTAATCCATAGCTACTTCCTCGCATGGTGCAATATTAAAAAATGACCTGAGCTGATAAACTGCAAGATATAACAGCGGCGTGTCTAATAGAGCAATCAACACTTTAAACAAAAATCCGTTTATTAATAATTCTCCAAACCTGTGCCATTCTATTACCGAAAAAGAACAAAGTAGAAATAAGACAGAAAAAGTATCTAAAAACTGCGAAGTAATGGTAGAAAAATTATTACGTAACCACAAATGCCTGCCTTTTGTAAGAGATTTCCAAAAATGATACAATTTAATATCAATAAACTGAGCCAGTAAATACGCTATCATAGAAGAAAAGACAGCTACAATAGAAAACCCGAATACATGATTAAAAGTTTGATCCGATACCGGAGACCAAGGGGTGGCGGGCACTACATCGGCCGTGTAAATAATTAATAAGGAAAAAAAGGAAGCAAAAATACCTGCTGTCACCACCTGATTGGCCATCTTTTTACCATAAATTTCTGATATTAAGTCTGTTACCAAAAAAGTAAGCGGATAGGGTAAAATACCCACAGAGATTTCAAAAGTATAAATACCAAGAAAATCCCATGAGAAAAATTTTTGAAAGATAAGGTTAGACACCACCAAAGAAGTAATAAATAGTGATGCTAAGATTAAATATATCTTTCGGGCAGATTTTATTCGGTTAGTTTTCATTACAGTTCCCTAAAATAGAAAAATATCTGTATTGTAAACTAAACCCGATTATATTTTTTATTTTTGTGTAAGTAAGATTATAAAGATTAAATACCAAACCAACATGCACGCATACATTTTTCCCGGTCAGGGAGCTCAGTTTACCGGAATGGGATTAGAACTTTACGAAAAATCTAATCAGGCTCAGGAACTTTTTAAAGCTGCCAATGAAATTCTGGGATTTTCCATAACCGATATTATGTTTAAAGGTTCTGCTGATGACCTAAAGCAAACCAAAGTAACCCAACCGGCCATTTTTTTGCATTCGGTTATTTTGGCAAAAATTGCAGGAGACAAATTTAAACCGGAAATGATAGCCGGACATTCTTTGGGTGAATTTTCTGCTTTGGTTGCTAATGGCACACTCAATTTTGAAGACGGACTAAGTTTGGTATCAAAACGTGCTATGGCCATGCAAAAAGCATGTGAAACGCAACCATCCACTATGGCAGCCGTGCTGGGCTTAGAAGATAAGATTGTTGAAAGAATATGCCGCGAAACCTCAGGCGTGGTAGTACCGGCCAATTACAATTGCCCCGGACAACTGGTCATTAGCGGTGACATAGATGCCGTAAATCAAGCCTGTGAAAAACTTACCGAAGCAGGTGCCAGAAGAGCTCTGGTGTTGCCCGTGGGAGGGGCTTTTCATTCGCCACTTATGGAACCGGCAAGAGAAGAACTGGCGGATGCCATTGAAAAAACAACTTTTAACACCCCTAAATGCCCTATTTACCAAAATGTTACCGCAAATGCTGTAAACAACGCTGATGAAATTAAGAAAAATCTGGTAGCCCAACTCACAGCACCCGTAAAATGGACACAATCTATCCAGCAAATTATAAAAGACGGGGCAACCGAATTTACAGAAGTAGGCCCAGGTAATGTATTACAAGGTTTAATGCGAAAAATAGACCGAAGTGTAACTACCAATAGTTTGGAATTTGATAAATAAATTATGAATCAGGGTTCAGTTTTAACCAGTCTAAGAGGACATTTAGCCTATCTTACCTTTTCTCATCCTGCCGGCAATTCGTTGCCGTCAAATTTGTTAAATCGATTAGTAGAAAATATTAACAGGCTCAGTCAAAACACAGAAACAAGGGTTATTATCTTACAGAGCGAAGGCAAAGGGGCTTTCTGTGGCGGGGCATCTTTTAATGAACTAACAGCCATCGAAAATTTTGAACAAGGAAAAGCATTTTTCTCCGGATTTGCCCGAGTAATAAATGCCATGCGTAAGTGTAAAAAACCCATTTTAGGCAGAGTACAGGGAAAAGCTGTAGGTGGCGGTGTAGGGCTTATCGCTGCAACGGATTATTGTTTTGCCACAGAAAAGGCATCAATAAAACTATCCGAACTAAGTATCGGCATTGGGCCTTTTGTCATTGAACCGGCGGTTTCCAGAAAAACAGGTGTAGCAGCCATGAACAAACTGACCTACGATGCTACGGAATGGCATACAGCCTATTGGGCTCAAAATCACGGATTATACGCCAGAGTTTTTGACAAAATAAGTGAAATGGATGATTATGTAACGGACTTAGCCGAAAAACTGGCCGGTTACAACCCTGAAGCTTTATATAAAATAAAAGCTATCAGTTGGAAAAACACAGAACACTGGGACAAATTGTTAGAAGAAAGGGCAAAAATAAGTGGCAAATTAGTGCTTTCTGATTTTACAAAAACTGCTTTACAAAAATTTAGACGTTAACAATGTATTTTCTCTTTTTCCAACAAGTAGATATAGAACAAAAAATTAAAGATGCTCCGGATAGTGGCTATGAAATTGGCGTTTTTATAGGCACCTACCTTCCTTTTATAATACTGGTAATTATAGCCTATCTTTTCTACTTCTTTGCCAAGAAAAACAGGGAACGGTAGGTAAAAATTTAAAAAGCTGACAGGCCTCCGACATCCGTTGATTCTATTAGTTTTTAATATTTAGTTTTCAACAACTTAACACTCAAATCACCGGATTCTTTTAACACTTTTACTACATACATTCCGGCGGATAAACCGGATACGTCTATTGGCACTTGGTGTGGGCCTTCATCCAAAGCTCTGGAGAATACCTGCTTTACAAGACGACCCCTTAAGTCAAACATTACCACACGTACATCTTCAGAATTGCTAGAAAATGCCAGTGTAGCCGTATTTACAGTGGGGTTTGGATAAACGTTTATTAAACGCATCAATTGATTATCTGGTTGGTCTTCTTTGCATGCAAATAACGGATAATAAGTAACCTGATGTTCAAATAAAGATTGAATTTCCGACTCGGGAGCTAAGAACCAATCTCTCAAAATAGAGGCATAAATATCCCTAAAGTCAAACTGGTAATCCAAGGCTTTTTGTCTTTCTATTTTGTTAGAAATAACCGGATTATCTCCCATCACCTGGCTGTTAAAACAGTTTCCAAACAAGAACATAGGAGCAGCCTCTCCATGGTCTGTGCCATAACTGTCATTAGAAGCAATCTGGCGGCCAAATTCTGAAAATGTCATACCCATAACACGTTCTTCTAATTTTAACAATTTTAAATCATCTTGAAAAGCTTCTACCGCATCTGAAATGGTTTTTAATAAAACTTGATGTTCGCCTACATTAGGATTTCCGGATTCTACCTGGCCGCTATGCGTATCAAAACCGTTTACGTTTAAAATATAGATTTTTGTTTTTAAGCCGCCGGAGATGAGTTGGGCTACGTTTCGTAATTGTTCTGCCAATTTATTTTCATCATCGTATTTCTGTGACAAAGTATTGCCTCTATTCATAGCATCTTCTATCCGAACACTATAAGCATTGGTTTGGTCTATCATAGAACTGATAAACTTTAAATGGTCTCCGTACGTAGAATCTTCAAAAACATTTACAGAAGTACTCAACTGACGTACGTTTTCCGGATCTTCTACAGCGAGAGAGAAATTAGACATTAGTCCCTGACAAGTAGCCGAGACCAAATGGCCAAAACTTATAGCAAACGGATCTTCATTTTCGGTATTGGGATAATCATCAGGGAAATTGGGATAGTTTCCGTCTAAATACCTGCCCAGCCATCCGGTAGAACCATTATTGTTGATAAGGCCTCGGGTCCAAATATCTGTTGATTTAAAATGCGATCGGTTGGCATTGGGATAACCCACATTTTGGATAATGGACAAATTGCCTTCCTTAAACATATTTCGCATTCCGGACATGGTACTGTGAAAGCCCAAATTAGACATTTCCAAATCCAAAATATCCCGCTCAGGCAAGATTATATTTTGCCTTTGAACAACCAAATTATCGTAGTAATTCAGTGGAATTACTGTGTTGAGCCCATCATTTCCACCATTCATTCGAATGATTACCAATACCCTGTCCTCAACTGATTCATCCACAGAAAATAAAGTTTTCATTACAGTTTGATAGCTCATTTTATTGGCCACCAGAGGCAATGCCACAGAAGACAAACCGGCTTTTCTTATAAAATCTCTTCTTTTCATGTTTGGTAAGTTTTATTGGATTTGGAATTCGGGCATTTTAAATAATTGAGACAGCACCATTTTTATACGCTGTTCAACTAAATCTGCAGCATCTTGATCAGCCGGATTATTAAGGTAATTGGTGTATTCTATAGTCCATTCAAAATCAGGCAATCCGTCTGTTAAGGTCTTTTTTAGAGCATCTCGCTGGCTAAGTTGTAACGGTTTGCAACAAAACAATATTTCCAATTGGTCAATAAGGATTTCAGCTTCTTTGGGATTGGATTCTGCTTCCAACACAGCTAAAAACCCTAAAAGATTTATTTTGTAACTATTTCCATTGCTACGCAGACCCTTGGATAAAGTAAACAAATCTGATGTGTTAAACCGGGTAGTTATCAATGAACTGTTTATCCAGAGGTGTGAAAATGACGGTTCCAAATAATAGGCTGTAAGGCCGGCAACACTTGGCGGATTAAAATAGTTTAATCCGGCATCTCGTAATTGGTAATGTATCCGCATAAGCATACCGTAATGGTCTTCAGTGTTTAAGTTGAGAGCGGAAAGACCGGAATTGGTTGATTTTAAAATTCCTGCCCATAATTCCAACGGATTTTTAATGATGGTGCCCCTGTTGGCAATATCATAAAAATGTTGGCTCAAAAACAATTCTTGTAATACCGGTTGTATTTCATAATTATTGGCTATTAAAGTCTGAGCCATACCGTTTATCACATTTTGATCTATTTGATCTTCCATGCCTATATTCACAAAATACCGATAGAGTTTACCACATATAAATTTTGCCACCTGATCTTGCTGAAAAATTACATCTATTAAATCTTTGTATTCATCGGCTCCGTTTTCGGAAATAACGGCATTATTAAATTTATCAGATAATGTTTTTTCTGACGTGTCGTGTCTGGAGGGTACAAATTCTGATGAAATTAGTGGCAGTTCGGTAGCTTTAATATCTTTATATCTCCATCCGGAAAGAATTTTTGCAGCCTCCATAATATCATATTCCGTATAGTGCGTATAATCACCCGCCCCCTGTTGAGGGCCTTTACCAATGGTATATAACTCAAAAAGTTCACGGGCAAAATTTTCATTGGGCTTTTTACCGGTATTGGTGTTTCCATTTAAAAACCTAAGCATTAACGGCTCTACGGTTATATCTTTAATCAATTGCTTAAAATTTCCTAAGCAGTTGTCTCTAATCAATTTTAGATAGGAATAATCACCTTGATGATCGCTAAAATTAAAAGCACAAGAAAAGTGGTTTTGCCAAAAAAAACTCAATTTTTCTACTATGCTAAAATTGTCATGCTGGGTTACTCTCTCTATAATCCAAGCTCGTAATGACCGTAAACGCGTTTGATTTACCTCGTTTGTATTCTGACTGGGCAAGGGCTTTCCCACCCAGGAATCACCAATACTCACCACATCTCGGTTATCCGTACACAGTGGCGGCTGTATTGGATATTGACTTAAAAGGTTGGTTACAGTTTGCGTAAGCCCGTCATTTACGGCTTTATTAATTTGTGAGAGTGTAGGCCCAAAGAGAGTCCGCCTTAAGAGATGAGCTGCTTCTGCATGAGTAAATGAACCTGAATAAGGTGCAAGCGTAGAAGCAACATTAACGGTTACCTGCCGCTTGTGGATAGATAAAGTTCTTTTCATAGACTCCTGGTTTATATATGTATTTAGCGAAACCATGTTTACATGTATGTTTACATGGTATAATTTTAAACGCTAATATTTTTAAAAAAGTATAAAACAGGATAAACTATTGGCAATCAATTTGTTTTAAGATCTATCAAAATAGAAAAAGCGTTCTTTATTTCTTTTTCCCTTACCACTAAAGTTATTTCGTGAGTGGTGGAAATAATTTCGATAACAGTAATATTAGCCCAAGCCATTTGTTTTAAAATAAAATAATAAATACCAGGCTGTTCTACATTGTCTCTCGGCAATTTTATGGTAATAGAGGCCAATTGATCTTCAGACCATAAGATTTCTTCCTTTTTAAAAATACGTTCAACCTTATCTTTAATTTTTTTACTGATAACAATATTGGTCTCAAAAACACCTTGAGAAACAGTAAAAAAGCTATCACTATCGGCACCTATTTCAGTAATTAATTCCGTAATCCCCGGCACCAAAGTAGCAGTATTTTTAAATGTATAATCACAAAGGTTAGATCTGGTAATAAAATCACCGGAGGAAAATGTTATCTTTTTAATATTCCGTCTAATTTTCAACGTGTTAGATGGAGACAAACGGTTTAGGGCCATCATTATGGCACCATCTTTTATCTCCTTGCGAAGAATAGTTTCTACTTCGGGTTTTACCATTCTTGCCAGAGAAGAAACGTTTATTAGTTTATCATAAAGAGCCTCTTCTATAAATGGAGTCTTATTTATTATTTCTCTTACCGCTTGCTGTACTGTTTTCATGATGATAGTTTATATGCTTATTAAAAAAATTTTGAACAAAGATAAGGCTATTAAACAGTTGTTTAAAATTAAACACCTTGTTTGTATTTTGTAAAAATACAGCCAAAAAATTGCATTTTATGAGTGCTAAGGCAATTTTTGTATAATATTTTTTAAAGATGAAAATTCTAAAATTTGGCGGCACTTCTGTAGGCAATGCAAAAAATATCAGAAAAGTAAGTGCCATTATAAATAATGATAAAGAACCAAAAATAGTGGTATTATCTGCTGTTTCGGGCACTACCAATACCTTGTTAGATTACGTAAAACTCAAAGCCGAAAACCATTTGGCTCAAGCCAATGAATTAATAGACACGCTATATTCTGAATATGAGATTTTAATTAAAGAGTTATATAGTACTAACAAAAAAAAGGGAGAAGCCAACGTCTTTATATCCAAAATTTTTAATTCTTTAAAAACTTTTAATGATGAGAAAATAATTGTGGCTCAAGGCGAAATTTTATCCACTAATCTCTTTCAATTTTTGCAAGAAGAACAGCATCATGACACTGCTTTAATTTCAGCTTTGGATTTTATGATACTGAATGAAATGGGCGAACCGGCTTATGAACAAATAGAACCACAATTGCAAAAACTGATTAAAAAAGAGCAAATTACTACCTACATCACGCAAGGTTTTATCTGCAAAAATGCGTTGGGAAAAACAGACAACCTTAAAAGAGGTGGTAGTGACTATACAGCCTCTATAATAGGTGCCGCTTTAAACGCCCGCCAAATTGAAATTTGGACAGATATAAGCGGCATGCAAAACAACGACCCCAGATATGTTAAAAACACCTCCGCTATTAATGAAATTTCTTTTGATGAAGCTGCCGAACTGGCCTATTTTGGTGCAAAGATTTTACATCCGCAAAGTATTATTCCTGCCCAAAAAAACGGCATACCGGTATGGCTAAAAAACACATTTAAGCCTTATGATTACGGCACACTTATTAGCAATTGTAAAAAGCGTGTTGGTGTAAGGGCCATTGCCGCAAAAGACGACATCACAGCCATTAAAATTAAATCATACCGAATGTTGATGGCTTATGGTTTTTTAAAGAAAATTTTTGAAGTTTTTGAAAAGTATAAAACTGCTATCGATATGATTACTACCTCCGAAGTAGCAGTTTCGCTTACTATAGATAATGATTACGCTTTGACAAAAATAACAAAAGAATTGGAAGAGTACGGAAAAATTACAGTAGATACTAATCTAAGTATTATTTGTTTGGCCGGAAATTTTTCGGGGGAAAGCAAAGGCATGAGTGCCGGAGTTCTAAACTGTTTAAAAAATATTCCTCTGAGAATGATTTCCCATGGTGGAAGCGACTATAATATGTCGCTACTAATAAAAACTGAATATAAAAAGGAAGCCTTACTGGCATTGCACGAGGGGCTGTTTAAAAAACAAAAATCATTGGTAACGTAACGGTATGATATAATGTAATGAACTCGTTTAAACTTTTTCATTTTGCTAAAAAAGTTTTAAATCTTTCAAGAGGTATTAATCTAACAAGCCGGTAAGTACCTTAAATTCTTTCTTTTGGTTTTTATTCTCATAAAGAATTCTATATACCGTATCTATAATAGGTGTTTTGGCTGATTTTATTTGGCTGATTTTATAAGCAGATTTTACTGCATAAAACCCTTCGGCAATCATATTCATCTCCATTATTGCAGATTTTACTGTATAGCCTTTTCCAATCATATTTCCAAACATGCGGTTTCTACTAAAAGAAGAATAACCGGTAACCAGCAAATCGCCCAGATACGCCGTATGATTTATATTGCGTTTTACTTTATGTACCTTTTTTATAAATCTTTTCATCTCTCTTGTGGCATTGGCCATTAAAACTGCCTGAAAATTATCGCCATAACGCAGGCCATGAGCAATACCCGCTGCAATGGCGTAAATATTTTTTAAAACAGCCGCATATTCCGTACCCACAATATCATCCGATATTTTCGTAATAATGTATCGGTTATTGAGCATATCGGCCATAATTTTGGCCTTAGTTTCGTCCTGACAGGCAACGGTGAGATAAGACAATCGTTCTAATGCTACTTCTTCGGCATGGCAAGGTCCTGTTATTACACCAATGTTTCTGTACGGAATATTATATTTTTCATTGAGGTACTCCCCTACTATTTTTCCACTCTCCGGCACTATGCCTTTAATGGCCGAAAATATAACTTTATCAGTGGGAATAACATTTACTTTATTTAAGGCCTCATTTAAAAACGCAGAAGGTATGGCAAGGATAAGATAGTCTGCGTAAGTTATTAGTTCATCTATATTACTACTCAGTAGCAACTGCTCTGGCTTAAACTCCACCGAACTGATATAATTGCGGTTACGCCTATTCTTTTTTATATACTCAATGGCCTGCTCGTTTCGCATATACCAACCAATCTCCGTCAATTTTTCTGACAATATTTTTACCAATGCAGTAGCCCAGCTACCGCCGCCAAATACTGCTACTTTTGGAAACTTCTTTTTATTCTGCATTAATATTATTGTTTTCGGCTAATTTCCTTTCTAACTCGGCCTGGAACTCCTCCATAACCGGTTTTACCGTACTTTCCGGTAGATCTGCTATACGAATATACATTAAACCATCTACGGCATTGTTAAACTTGGGGTCAACATTAAAAGCTAACAAACTGGCATTTTGCTTTACATATTTCTTTAATAAGACCGGTAACCGCAATGCCCCCGGCTCTATTTCATCTATTATTTTATCAAATTTGGTCATATCTGCCGCACTGGCATCAAAAACAAAATCTTTATCAGCGTCTTTCAGCTTTACCTTATATTCTTTTTTGGGATGAATATACTGAGCCAAGTAAGGGTCGTAGTAATGAGATTTCATAAACTCTATCATCAGTGATTTGGAAAAATTTGAAAACTGGTTACTAATGCTTACACCTCCCATTAGAAATTTGTGTTCCGGATAACGCAAAGTCACATGAACAATACCTTTCCAAAGCAGAAACAATGGCATAGGCTTTTGTTGGTAACTTTTTATTATAAACGCCCTACCCATTTCTATTGTCTTTTCCATCATACCGTTCAGTTCCGGTTCTAACCTAAATAAAGTAGAGATGTAGAATCCGTTAACCCCGTATTTTTTAAAAATATAGCTCCCCAAACCCATCCTGTATGCTCCTGCCAAACACTTCTGCTGATTGTCCCAAAGAAACATGTGCTGATAATAATTATCATACACATCCAAGTCTATCTCGTTATTAGTTCCTTCTCCTACTTCCCTAAAGGTAATTTCTCTCAACCGCCCTATTTCTTTTAATATATTAGGTATTTTATCAGGCCGAGCCAAAAAAACTTCATAATTTTTTGTTTCCAGCAGCCGGGAATCATCGGTTCGCAATAGTGCTAATTCACTTTCTAGTTTGTTTAAAGCAACCGGAGATATTATATTTTTTGGGCTTCTGGAAATCTTTAAATTTGGCGTTTTTATTAAACGTGTATTTGCTTGAAAAGGATTGGCCAACATATACGTTTTACGCCTTAAAAAATAGCAAAACTTCTTAATATCATCAAACTGTGCCTGATCTTCTGCAGTAATCGGTTTTCCAATCCGGACTTTGATTATCCTGTTTTTCTGAGATAACAATTCAGAAGGAAGTTTAGCAGTTCGCAGGGTGTCATTAATACGGGACAAAAAATAAAAAATTTTACTGTTTTTTGCATGAAAATAAATAGGGATTACAGGCACTTTGGCTTTATGTATCAACTTTACCGCACTTTGCTCCCATGGCCTGTCCACAATAAGTTTCCCATCCTTATAAGTAGATACTTCACCTGCCGGAAAAATACCCAGCGGTTTCCCTTCTCTAAGATGAAGCAAGGCCGCCTTCATACCACTTACACTGGAATGTGCATCTTTCCTATCTTCAAAAGGATTTACCGGCATAAAATAGTCTTTTAGCGGAACAATGCGTTGCAATAAAAAATTAGCAATTACTCTAAAATCAGGCCGTTTTTCGGAAAGTAATTTCAGCAGTAAAATACCGTCCACTCCACCAAGAGGATGATTAGAAATAGTGATAAATGCACCCGTCTTGGGAATACGTTTTAAATCCTCTTCAGGAATTTCAAACTGTATTTTTAAATCATCTACAATAGCCTCTAGAAACCTTTCTCCATCCAATTCTTTATGTTCATTATAAATATGATTTAGCTTTGAAATTCGTAGAGTTTTAAGCAAAATCCAACCCATAAAAGTACCCACAAAACCATACTTATCTACGTGGATTACTTTTGCAATTTCTTTGGATGTTACTAAGCTCATGATTTATTGAGTTGGCCGGTTCAAAGATATAAAATTTAACGAATAACCAGTTGTACGGTTTTGGTACTGGATTGTTTAAACAAAACTTTTCCCAATGCTTCTATTTTTTTTACAGCCTCATCAGAAAAATGTCTTATAGTGTATAACCGCAAATCTTTTTCGTAGCTAATATTAAAATGAGTATCCAATTGCCGAATTAAAAAATCAAAATTGTGGTATTTGTCCTCCAAACAGATTAAAAAGCTAATTGCCGAATTTTGAATCAGGTTTACTTTTATTTTGTACCGATGCAACAACCCAAAAATATAACTAATATTTCGTTCTACGATAAATGCAAAATCCAAAGAAGATAAGCTCAACAATATTTGCTTTTCCTTTAAAATAAAGCAAGGTATATCTGGGCTTATAGGTATGCCTTTACAAATAGTAGTTCCTTCATTTTTGGGATTACGAAATGACTTTACCTTTAGCGGAATTGATTTTTGTTGCAAGGGCTGGATAGTTTTTGGGTGTATTACCGATGCTCCGTAAAATGCCATCTCTATTGCTTCTTCGTAAGAAATTCTATTGAGTAAGACAGGATTTTTAAACTTTCTTGGATCTGCATTAAGAACACCATCCACATCTTTCCATATAGTCTGGCTCCGGGCATTTAAGCAATACGCAAAAACAGCTCCGGTATAGTCAGACCCTTCTCTACCTAACGTAGTAGTAGCACCATCAACACCCTGAGCAATAAAACCCTGGGTAATATAAAGTTGATTATTATCTATTAATTTCTGAATGCGTTTTTTAGTATATTCCCAATCCACCAGAGCTTCCCTATATTGGCTATTAGTTCTAATACAATTCCGAACATCTAACCAAGTATTAGCCAAATTTATCTGATTAAAATAAGCACTTACTATCTTAGAAGAAACCAATTCTGCCACGCTAACCATTTGGTCATAAACAAAATTATAATCATCAGATTTATTTTGTTGGATAAAAGCCCTAATCTGCTCAAAGTTTCCTCGGATTTTACTAAAAACAGGATGAGTAAGTTCTTTAAAAAGGCTTTTTGCAATTTGATAATGGTAATTCTCAATTTCTTTTAATAACTCCGCTAAATGGGAATCCTTGTTTAAATAAGCCGCTATCAATCCCTCAAAAGCATTGGTCATTTTTCCCATGGCAGAAATAACAATTATGCCCTTGGTAAATTCTGTGTCCTGCACTATCTTAGCTATCCGTCTTACGCCTTCCGCATCTTTTATGGAAACGCCGCCAAATTTATATATTTCCATGTTTGTTTATCGAGATAAATATTTTTCAATACCACTTCTATCAATCTGACAAATTTGCCAATCATCATAAACGGTAGCTCCCGCATCTTTATAGAAATTCACCGCCGGTGTATTCCAATCCAACACCGCCCATTCTGCCCGGTTATAACCGTTTTCATAGGCATATTCAAAAAATTTAGTAAACAGGGCTTTGCCAACACCTTTTTTGCGATGTTGTTCCCGCACAATAAGGTCTTCTAAATGCAATGATTTGCCCACCCAAGTAGAAAATCTATCATAAAAAAGTGCCATCCCTAAGGTTTCGCCTTCTTCTTCGGCAATAAAAGTTTTAAACAAAGAATTTTTACCAAATCCGTATTTTTTTAAATCTTTTTCTGTAATCTGCACAGCATCGGGTTCTTTTTCAAATACAGCCAACTCATGAATCAGGCTGAGCATTTGGCCAGAATCTTTTTCGGTGGCTTTTCTGATATTTACATTCATTTTATTTAACTTTATAGCAAATTTAACGCTCTTTGTAGTAAAGACCACTTAAACTTCTTATTATTATGCAAAAATACAGCACCCTTGGCGAATTTATAATTAGAAATCAGCAACAGTTTAGATACTCATCCGGCGAATTGTCCAGGCTTATAAATTCATTACGTTTAGCAGCAAAAGTAGTCAACCTTGAAGTAAATAAAGCGGGATTGGTGGATATATTGGGATCCGCAGGCGATAAAAACATACAGGGAGAAGATCGGCAGAAGTTGGATGTATATGCCAATACTATATTTATGCAAACCCTTACCAATAGACAAATTGTTTGTGGTATAGCCAGCGAAGAAGAAGATGAATATGTTACCATTTCGGGCAGAAATGATAAAAATCAAAACAAGTATGTAGTTTTAATAGACCCATTAGACGGTTCATCCAATATAGATGTAAATGTATCTGTAGGCACCATCTTTTCTATCTACCGAAGAGTTACAGCTCCGGGCACTCCCGTACAAACAGAAGATTTTTTGCAGCCGGGAAATCAGCAAGTCGCTGCGGGTTATGTAGTCTATGGCACTTCCACTATGCTAGTTTATACTACCGGACATGGAGTAAACGGCTTTACGCTCAATCCGGCTATCGGCACTTTTTACCTCTCCCATCCAGATATGCAATTTCCTAAAAACGGCCATATTTACTCTATCAACGAAGGGTATTACACCCATTTTCCGCAAGGAGTAAAAGATTATTTAAAATATTGCCAAATGGAAGAAGAAGACCGCCCTTATAAAGCCCGATATATTGGCTCTTTGGTATCAGATTTTCACAGAAACATGATAAAAGGTGGTATTTATATTTACCCCATAAGTACAAAAGAAAAAAAAGGCAAGTTAAGGTTGCTCTACGAATGTAACCCGATGGCCTTTTTGGCTGAACAGGCAGGAGGAAAAGCCAGTGATGGTTATCAGAGAATATTAGACATCCAACCAAAGAAATTGCATCAAAGGGTGCCATTTTATTGTGGCAGTATAAATATGGTGAAAAAAGCCGAAGAATTTATGCAG
>PDWJ01002714.1_pt1 | contig 33092 bp, 30 predicted proteins | sample 1430881 | NCBI WGS metagenome assembly PDWJ01 (sample SAMN01162460, study PRJNA174530) | Oral metagenome, whole genome shotgun sequencing project. | biome: Marine environment; feature: Marine mammal; material: Swab sample of the gingival sulcus; isolation source: swab sample of gingival sulcus...
CGTCGGTTGCTTGCTACCAGCAGGCGCCCTCCTCGCTCCTACGCTGTGATTCCGCATCCTTCGCGCAGCTCGGTCCGGTAAGCTGATCAGCGCTCTAGACATGCCGTCCGCTTCGGGCGGGCTAGCCGTCGGTCGGCCCCTTCTCCTCCCGCCCTACCCTAGACCGCTGGTCGGCTCTTCCAATTGCGGGCGAAACGACGTAATTCGTTCATCGCCTTACGTAATCCGAACGTCGCATGATGCTGTCTTTCGAAAACCACCTCAATAACCGGCGATCCGTTTGGCGCGACACTTGCTTTACGCGTCCGGTGATGAGAAAGCATCCTCCGCATCCGGCAACGGTCATGGTCGTTGAGGTTCGCCCCGACGGCCAAGTGAGGCAGCGTCGGTGGCCCCCACACAGGAAGGCCTCATTGTCGCGAGATACGCGACACGAGATCACCACGGCGGCCTCACGGCTCTTCTCCGAGAAGGGCTTCGAGGGGACCTCGCTCGACGCGATCATCACCATCTCGAACACGAGCAAGGGCACGCTCTATCACTACTTCCGCAGCAAAGATCACCTCTACACCACGGTGCTCGAGGGGCTCTTCGACGATCTTTGGGCTGAGGCGTTTGGCCCGACCGTGCTGGCCAACGTCACCCGCGGGACCTATTGGGACATCCTCACCAGGGCGCTCCAGCGTCAGGCTGAGCTGCTGCGAGCGCGCCCAGGCGATCTGCGGCTGTTGAGCGATTTCCTACGCAAATGCCGCTCGAACAAACCGAGCGGGCCGATCGCCAAGCTCCGCCTCCGGTACCTCTCGCTGGCTGAGGATGTCGCGCGCCTAGGACAGAGCCTGGGCTGTCTCCGCGGCGATCTCTCACCTCGACGCTGCGCCGAGATCGCGGAGGCCCTCTTCGTGGTCTGCCTCGACTGGTTCAAGGCGCCCGGCGACGAGGAGAGCGTGCTCGCGGGCATCGAGACGATCCGCCGCGCCGTCGCCACGACCGACGCTGACATCGACGGCGGTGTCGTTGTCCACCTACCAACGAACCGAGCTCGCCTTGTTGGCGATGAGAACCCACGAACGCGGGCAGCCCCCCGCCAAAAAGGCGAGTCGCCGCTCCCGTTACCTAGCAGTCCCGAGGCGATGGAACCGCCCAAGGAGCAAGACCAATGAAGACCTTGACGATGCTATTCGCTATCCCTCTGCTTACCTTGACCCTCGCCTGCGGTGACGACGGCTCGGCGCAGAACCCGAGCGCCGACACGGGCCCCGCCATCGATCAGAGCGCCGCGCCCATTCGGGTCGCCTTCGATGGCCTGGCGTCGCACCAGGGCGTACAGGGCAAGCTCGATGTCCCGATGAAGGTCGAAGGCGCGCCGACGAAGGTCGAGCTCCTCGCCGACGGCAAGGTCGTCGCCACCGCCACCGAGGCGCCCTTCACGATCAGCTTCGACAGCACCGCCGTCGCTGATGGCATCGTCACCCTCTCGCTGGCGGCCCACGGTGGCGCCGAGCCCGCGACGAGCGAAGAGGTCCCGGTGATCGTCTACAACCAGGGCGAGATGGCCGCGTTCCTCACCAGCTCGAAGGTCCTCGTCTCCGTCCCGAAGACCGGGACCGTCGGACATAAGAAGTTCAACTACAGCATGCCCTCTGGCTACAACACGCTGATCACCGTCGTGACCTGGGACGCGGAGGGATTCGAGATGGACCTCGCCGTCGGCGTGGGCCACTGCCCCGGCAGCGGCACCATGGCGGCACAAAAGGTTGGCAAAGACTCCCCGCTGGTGGTGACCTACTCCTCGCAAGCTGGCGATTTCTCCCCGGGGCTGTGGTTCGCCCACCTCGCGGTGAACAACGTCAGCGCGATTCGCGGAGCGAGCACCTCGGTGGAAGCCAAGGCCTATCTGCTCCGCAAGTAGCCGCAGCGCCCTTAACAAGGACCTTACGATGCGATGGATTGACATGACCAAGCTGTTGACCGGCCTCTCTCTCGCCGCAGGCCTGGTCTTGACCGCCTGTAGCGACGACGCCGCACAGTCTGGAACGGACGCCGCTTTGAAGCCGGACACCAGCCAGAGCACCTGGGAGTGCGACGAACACCGGGGCGGCTGGGAGCGATGCGAGGAAGGCTGGACGCTCTGGTGTCACGCCCTCGAGAAGACCGGCGTGACGGACCTCTCGCATTTTCACTACATCTCCGACTGCGCGACCCGGGGCTACACCTGCGTCGAGCACGGCGACAACAAGGCCAGCTGCGTCGACACCTCGACGACGTGCAAGCCCGCCGACGTGAAATGCAAAGACAACGCCGCGCAGTTCTGTGTCAAGGGGATGCTCGCCGTCGAGCGCTGCGGCACCGCCAAGGAGTGCAAAGAGAAAGACGGGATCCCCTCCTGCGAGTGGAAGGGCGACGTCTGCAGCGGCCATGGCATCCTCTACAAGGGGAAATGCGAGTGCAGCAAGGGCTACGTCAATCACCCCACCGACACCAACGCCTGCATCCCGGTCGGATCGAAGAGCGACCCCTGCGTCTTGATCGCTGGCACGCCAACGGTCACCGACGTCCAGGAGCACTTCAAGGACTACTTCAACTCCAACGCCCAGATGCAGACCCTCTACGAGGTCACGCTGCCGGACAACAAGCCGACCTTTCTGATGTTCCCTGTCGAGGTCGATGGCACCTACACGATCTTCCTCTCGAAGAAGGGGGTCCTCGAGGCGGTGATGCATCGAAACGGCAAGGACACCACAGGGCTGTCGGAGGGCACGCCACCCACGGCGTGCTCAACCGCCATAGAGGACGTCTGGGAGGCGGCGTTGAGCTTCGATGGCAAGGGCTGTGACGTCTTCGTTCCCTACATGATGCGCTTCGCTGCGGTGCCCGGCGGCGCCACCTTCAAGCTGCTCCTGCTGCAGACGAAATAGCCTGTCGCGCTGCCTGTCGCAACGGTCCATGCACGGCTCGTCGAGGTATGCGGGGGCGCAGAGCCTACGCGTCGTCACGCGCGTGGCGGTGGTCCAGATCTGCGCCCTCGCCCTCTGCCCTCGCCCAGCCTCGGCTGCTCCCGGCGTCGACGCCCGCTCGACGCGCCTGACCACGCGCCCGACCACGCGCCCCGCCTCGATGCCCGCTAGCCGCCCCGCCTCGATGCCCGCTAGCCGCGGCGCGACCCTCGACCTCCCGCCAGCGAAGCCCCCGCAGCCGAAGGGCAAGGGTGCGGCGAAGAAGACGACCGACGGGAGCGCCAAGCGAGATGACGACTACCGTATGGACGACGAGCGGGTGGTCGGCCACCGGCGCACGGAGGTTACCTCCGCGGTGACCTACGCCGTCGAGATCGGCCACCTGAAGGTCATCCCCCGCAAGAGCGCCGCCGAGCAGCTGATGCTGGCCCCCGGCGTGCTGACGACCAGCCATGGTGGCGAGGGCCACGCCAACGAGGTCTTCATGCGCGGCTTCGCCGCGCGCGAGGGCCAGGACATCGAGTTTCTGCTCGACGGCGTGCCGCTCAACGAGATCAGCAACGCCCATGGCCACGGCTACGCGGACCTCTTTCTGATCCCGCCGGAGCTCGTCACGACGGTGACGATCACCGAGGGCCCCTTCGACGCCGAGCAGGGCGACTTTGCCTTCGCCGGATCGGCGAACTACCGCCTCGGCGTCGCCGAACGCGGCGCGCGGATCAGCTACGGCTTGGGCAGGTTCAACACGCACCGAATGCTGATGACCTACGCGCCCCGCGATGAAGACCCCGGCACCTTCGCCGCGACGGAGCTCTACCAGACCGGCGGCTTCGGCGAGAACCGCGCGGCGAAGCGGCTGACAGCGCTCGGCCGCTTCACCGAGCCACGAGACTCGGCGGGCGGGCTCTCCTGGAGCGTCGGCGCCTACGGCTACGCCGCTCGCTACGACCAGGCGGGGGTGCTACGGCAAGATGACTACCTCCGCGGGGATGTCGGCTTCTTCGACACCTACGACGCGGCCCAGGGGGGCGAGAGCAGCCGCGCGCTGCTCTCGGGGAAGATCTCGGTCGGCCCCGACGCCTACCGGTTCACTCAGCTGGTCTTCGGCGGCGCGCGGACGATGCGGATGCGCAGCAACTTCACCGGCTGGCAGTACGACGTGGTCCGCAAGAACCCCGACGGCACCTACGCAGACGCCAAGCGAGGCGATCTCACGGAGCTTCGCTATCAGGCGGTGACCCTCGGCGCGCGGGGCTCGCTCGATCTCGCCTTCCCCCTCTGGAGGCGCAAGCAGCGCCTCGCGCTGGGCTACGCGATCCGCCTCGACAGCGGGCGCTCGCAGGTGCTGAACCTCGACGCTAAGCGCAACGTGCCCTACCGCCGGGTGCTCGACAAAGAGTTCACGGTGCTCAACGTCGCCGCCTGGATGCACGGGCAGCTGCGCCCCCTGCCCCGCCTCGCGGTGCGTGGTGGCCTCCGCGTCGACGGCTTCTCCTTTGGCGTCAATGACCTCAACCTCCGAACGCAGGGCGTCGACTTCACCGGCTACCACGAGCCCGATCAGACGATCCAGGCGCTCGGCTTCGCGATCAACCCGCGAGGGACGGTCGACGTGCGGATCTGGCGCCAGCTCCACGGGCTTTTCAGCTATGGGCAGGGGACGCGCTCGGTCGACGCCTTCTCCTTGTCCGACAACGAGACGGCCCCCTTCGCCCTCGCCCACGTCTTCGAGGCCGGGATGCTCTGGGAGCGCGGCCACCAGGGGCACGGCTTGTGGTTCAAGAGCCAGCTGAGCTACTGCTACACCTACGTCGATCGAGACATGATCTTCAGCCCCGAGTCGAACCGCACGATCTTGGTCGGTGAGTCCTTTCGCCACGCCGTGCTCCTCGGCACGCGCTTCAACTACGACGGCTGGCTCGACGCCCTGCTCAACGCTGGCTACTCCTACGCGACCTACTACGACAAGCGCGCGGGTCGCGAGCAGGCCGGCGTCCCCTCGAACCCCAAAGGGACGCTGGCGTTGCTGCCCTACATCCCCCAGCTCGTGCTCCGCCTCGATCTGGCGACCAGCGGCCGGCTCTTCGGCTGGAAGGTCGGCGGCGTCTTGGTGGCGGGCCGCTTCGGCGTGGGCTTCACCTTCGTCCCCGGGCGCCCCTTGCCGGCGCGTGCCAAGGGGGACGCCTTCTATTGGGTCAACCTCGGCGGGAGCGTGCGCGTCTGGCACGTCACCCTCGGCCTCGAGATCCGCAACCTCCTCGACCTCCGCTACCGCCAATCCGAGTTCAACTTTCCCAGCAACTTCATCGGCCCAGACGCGATCACCAGCGATCAGCCGATGCGCCACTTCGCCGCCGGCGAGCCCTTCTTCGCGATGGGCACGCTGACGATCCACCTCGAGGCCCTGCTCCGCCGTGGGCGAGAGCCCCGGCCAGCGAAGCGCCGCACAGCCCCAGCCCCCGCTTATCCACCCATTCCGACGGGAGGGACATGATGACACGACGCGCCTTGACCACCTGTGGTCTTACGCTCGCGGCCTTCGCCGCGATCACCGCCTGCGGCCTCGAGACCATCGGCGAGCCCATCACCTACCCCGCACAGATCCGGGCGACGACCAGCACCGGCAAGGGGACGAGCAGCTTCGAAAACAGCAAGGGCTGGACGATCCAGCTCGACACCGCGCTGACGACGATCGGGCCGATCTATTTCTACCAGGGTATCCCGATGGCTCAGCGCTGGCTGCGCGACACCCTCGGGCCGCGGAGCGCCTACGCCTGCCCCGCCCACGCCCAGTTCGACAAGGGCACGGTGCTCGGCGCGGTGAAGCAGCAGTGGGTCCTCCCGCTCCTCTCGGCCGATCCCCTCCCCCTCCCCACCATCACCGGGCTCGCTGGTAAGGTGCAGTCCTTCGAGGTCCACTTTCACCCGCCGGGGGACAACCAGCTTCAGCCGGGATCGCCGGCCTCCGAGTTCGACAAGCTCGGCGGCAAGACGTTGCTCATCGAGGGTACGGCCCAAAAGGGCGCAGAGGTCGTCTCCTTCCACGTGGCGATGGACATCCCCAACGACGCCTTGATGCGGATCGTGCAGAGTATCCCAGCGCAGGTGCCGCTGACCTCGACGATGAAGGGCACGCTGGAGGTCGAGATCCTGGTCGACCGTTGGTTCACCAACGTCGACTTCTCGTCGCTGAGCAAGGAGGAGGCGGGCAAGAAGGTCTTCACGGCCGACACCCAGGCCTGGGTCGCCTTGATGCAGGGGGTGCGCGCTCGCGAGAGCTACCGCCTGCAGTGGGTGACACCATGACACGCGCAAGGGCAGCCGTCATGGCCCCGCTCTTGGCGCTGCTGGTAGGCGGCTGCACGGGCGAAGACCTCGCGGGCAGAGGCGACGTGACCTTCTCGATCACCGGCGGGGAGGCGCTGAAGACGGGCTTTCCGCACACGGAGAGCGGCGTGACCTACTCCTTTGTCGACGGATGGTCGGTGAAGCTGACCAAGTTCGTCGTCGTCGTCGGTCAGCTCGAGCTCACCGATCCGCTCACCGCCGAGGTGGTGGCGAGCTGGGATGAGACCGTGGTGGTCGATCTGCAGTCGAGTCAGACCGCCGACAGCAAGAGCAAGAGCAAGGGCGCCGACCAGCTGACCGTGCTCGAGGGCGTCAGCGCCCTACGGCACGACGTGGGCTTCGTGATGCCGGTGATCAACGACAGCACGATCAACCGCTCCGCCGCTCCCGCAGACGTTGCCTTGATGAAGCAAAAGAGGTGGTCTGTGCTCTGGGAGGGGGAGGCCACTAAGGGCACGGAGGTGGTGACCTTTCGCTTCGGGCTCTCGATCCCAACCCGCAACTACCACTGCGTCAACGGCGTCGACAAGACCCGCGGCCTCGCCGTCGAGAGCGACAAGAGCACGGCGGCGTACATCTACGCCCACGTGATCCACCCCTTCTGGGACTCGCTGGCCTTCGGCGACGAAGACCTGCGCTTCGATCCTTTCGCGGCGGTCGCCCAAAACGGCCACGTGACCGAGGCTGAGCTGGCCACCCAAGATCTGAACAACCTGATCGGCGTCGACGGTAAGCCGCTCACAGACAGCCACGGAAACCGGATCTATTACAACGACGCTGGCCTCCTCCCCCTCGACAAGCAGAACCTCCTCGAGTACGTGCGCTACGCGATCCGCTCGGGCTCCCATTTCAACGGCATCGGCCGCTGCAAGATGAGGTTCCTCGAAAAGGGGTCGCACACCCCATGAGCCCTGCGACCCTCGCGACGATCTCGCTGGTCTTGACGCTCCTCGCGCCGCTTGGTGTTGGCGCCGCGCCAAAGATCAGCGAGCTCGCGCGCAAGCTCGCGGCGATGCGCCTCGAGGTCGACCGCCTCGACGCCCAGCTCCGGGCGCTGCGGAGCCGCTCGCTCGGGCGCCAGCAGACCCTCGAGGAGCGGCGCCGCAAGCTGCTGCTCGAGGTCGACGCTCAGCTCGTCGCCCGCAAGCGGCTGCGGGCGAGCATCACCAAGGCCAAGCTCTCGCAGACCACCCGTGAGCAAACGCAGGCGGCGCTGGCCAAGGCCGTGATCCAAGGGCTCGATCGGCTCGCGCGCTATCAGCGAGCGAGCATGCCCTTCCGACTCGCCGCCCGGGAGCGCTCCGTGAAGCGCCTCCGCCGGCAGCTCCAGACCCAGCAGGTCAGCGGCGCCGACGCGTCGCTGAAGCTCTGGCGCCTCGTCGAGGCGGAGGTCGCGCTGACCCGCGGCATCGAGCGCGCGGAGATCTCCTTGGCGCTGGGACCGGGCAAACCACGGCTCGTCCAGGTCGTGCGCCTCGGGATGTTGACCATGTTCGTCAAAGACGCGACCGGCGCCCTGTCACGGGTGGTGCGACGCGGCCCGCGCTGGGTCGAGCTGCCGCTTCGCCGCCCCGGACAGCGCCGGCAGGTCAACGCGCTCTTCGAGGCGCTGAAGCGTCAGCTGCGCCGGGGCAACTACCGCCTGCCCCTCTCCTCGGGGGCCTCGAGATGAGCCTTGGTCGACGCCTGTCCCGCCCCCGCCCGCTCAGCGGGGCCCTGTGGTTGGTTGGGATCGTTACGCTCCTGGCGCCTCCCGCTGCGCTGGCTCAAGCCAGCCCCGGCGGGGCGCAGCGCCCAAAGAAGAGGCCCCGCAAGCCGGACAAGCGCGTGCTCCCCTCCTTCTCTCGCGTCTACGCTCGCGACCACGCCGAGCTCGCCGCTCAACGCGCGGCGCTGCAGAAGGCCCTCGCCACCGAGACGCGACGCGGGCGAGAGCGTGAGCTGCGGGTGGACAAGCAGGTCAAGGCCGCCCTGGCGCGGCTCTCGAGGCTCCGGGCCGAGGTCTCTCAGCTGGAGACCGAGCTGACCAAGCAGCGCGAAAAAGACACGGTCTCCGATAGCGACCTCGGCCTGGTGCGCACGGCCCTCCAGGTGGGCGCCGGCAAGCTCCGCGCCTTTGGCGTCGACGTCAACGCCAAGGGTGCCCAGGACGCCGCGCTGCTGAAGCTGGTCGACCGAGCGCTCGAGGTGGGCGACCGCTTCTCTCGGATCCACGTCCGCCCCGGCCGCTTCTATGGCAAAGACGGGCGGCGCGTCGAAGGCACGATCGTCTGGCTGGGTCGTGTCGGCGCGCTCGGCCTCGGCGCCGGTGAGACCGCCGCCTCCTCCGGGATCCTCCGCCCAGCCCCCGGCGGCGGGTTACGCCTGCATCGGGCCGGCGTGACGCAAGCGCGAGCCCTTGCCGAGGGTCGCGCCCTCGGTGAGGTCTCCTTCTTCTTATTCGACGAGCGCGACCCGCCGCAGACGGGGGAGCACGAGAAGGGCGCGATGGCCCAGATCGACAAGGGCGGCCCCATCGCGTGGATCATCATCGGCCTCGCGCTGCTCGGCGCGCTGCTGGTGATCGAGCGGCTGCTGCTCTTGGCCTGGCGTCATGACTGGCGACGCGGGGCGCGGCGAGGTCTGGAGGCGCAGATCGCCAAGGGTGAGACGCCTACGATCCCCCGGGGGAGCGGCTGCGTCGGCGTCGTGCTACGTCACGTGCTCGCCTGCTCCTCACGAGAACGCAAGCACCTCGAGGATCGGGCCGCCGAGGCCGTGCTGCAGCGCGTCCCGGCCCTCGAGCGCAGCTTCGCGGTGCTGACCGTGATCGTCGCCGCGGCGCCGCTGTTGGGGCTCTTGGGCACCGTGACCGGCATGATCGCGACCTTCGACGTGATCACGCGGTTCGGGACGGGCGATCCGAAGCTCCTCTCCGGCGGGATCTCGGAGGCGCTGATCACGACCAAATGGGGCCTCAGCGTCGCCGTGCCGCTGCTCTTGGCCAGGAGCTTCCTCTCTCGTTGGTCCGACCGTCTGGTCGAGGAGATGCAAACCCAGGCGCTGACGGTGATCAACGCCATCGAGGACGCCGATCGCAGCGCGAGCACCGAGAGACAGCCGCTGGAAAAACAGCCGCAGGAGCGCCAGAGGTGATCCTCGCCGGCCTCGACCTCACGGCGATCTTCGAGCACGCGAGCGCGTTCTTTCGGGCTGGGGGGCTGATCATGTGGCCGCTGTGTGTCGTGGGGTTCGTGTTGATGCTGCTCCTCGCCCTGCAGACCCTCGATCTGCTCGCCTCTCGCGTCCCCGAGCCGTCTCATACCCCCGGCGAGGGCGCGCGCCTCGAGGTCGACGCCTTGCGGCTGCGCTTCGCCTGGCGTCGACGCCAGGGGCTGATCACCACCCTGGTCTCTTTGGCCCCGCTCCTCGGTCTACTGGGCACCGTCGATGGCATGATCACGACCTTCGAGGGGCTCTCCACGATGTCGTTTTACGCCCAAGGTGGCGGCATCGCAGGCGGCATCTCGCAGGCCCTGACCACGACCCAGATGGGCCTCGGCATCGCGCTCCCGGGCTTGCTCGTCGACCGAGCGCTGCGGCGCTGGGCTCGGCGCAAGGAGCACGCCCTCGACCAGGTCCTGATGCAGGCTGAGGTGGCGCCGGCATGAGACGGTTGGGGCAGCTCGGGCGGGCGGCGCGCGGCGAAGACGGCATCGACATCGGTCCGTTGATCGACATCATCTTCATCTTGCTGATCTTCTTCATGGTCAGCACGACCTTCGTGCGCTCCCATCAGCTCGGCATCGAGCGCCCCAGCGCCAGCTCTGCCCAGCCCGCCGACGTACGCGCGATCCGCGTCACCGTGACCCAGCAGGGGGAGGTTTTTCTCGACGGCCAGGCGGTGGAGCCGTGGATGCTCCAGAGCCGGGTGCGCAGCCTCCTCGGCGTCGACGCGCGGCGCCCTGTGCTGGTCACCGGCGACAGCCGGCTCGCGTCTGGGCGCCTGGTCGACATCGTCGACCGCTGCCGCCTCGCCGGCGCCCAAAACGTCGCCGTCGACGTGGTCAAGGGTCGCGGCGGATGAGCGTGAGCGTCCTGAGAGGTCTCGCGCGCGCCAGCCGCACGCTCCTGGCGCTGGCGGTGGCCGCCTTGGCGACCGCCGCCCTGATCACGTCGATGGCGTACCTGAACCGCTACGGGACGGCGCGGGAGCGCCCGACGGCGATCGTGCAGCGGCGTAACCTGCCGGTGGTCAAGCGCACGCGACGCCGCCAACGGCAAAGACCTCGGCGACACCCGAGACAGCGGCGCCGCCGCCGCACCGAGGCGTTGCCAGCGCTCGACCTGCCCTCGATGGTCTCCGTGCCGCTGATCGCGGCCCCCGCTGGGCCCGAGGCCGCCACAGGCGCGAGCGCGCCGCTGGTGGCCAAGCTGCCGAGCGCGCGCATCCCGTCGGCGGAGATGGTCGACGTGCCCCCAAGGCCGATCCGGCGCGTCCCCGCGGTCTACCCCCGCTCGGCGGAGACCGCCGGGGTGGAGGGCGTCGTCCACGCGCGGGTCCTCGTCGGCGCCGACGGCTTCGTGCAGCGCGTGGTGATCCTGAAGGCCAAGCCGAAGGGCGTCTTCGAAGGCGCCGCCCGCGCGGCGCTGCGCCAGTGGCAGTTCTCCCCGGCCAAGCTCGCCGGTCGCGCCTTGCGCGTCTGGGTTCGGCAGCGCCTCCTCTTCGGGCTGAAATGAGCGCCGCCTCGTGTCCACGCCGGCCGCTGCCGGCGCTGCTCTGCCTGCTGCTCACCGGGGCGACCGTCGGGCCGCTCCTCTCGTCGAGCGATCGCGCCGAAGCCCGGCGTCGTCGCCGCAGCCGACGCGCCGAGCCGCCGACGCCGCCGCCCTACCTGGCGACGGCGCGACGCGCGCTCGCCGCCGGTCGCAGAGAACGCGCGGCCAAGGTGCTCTCGGCCGCCCGGCGCTGCTGGCTCGCCCACGGGACTCGCTGCGGCTTCACCCGCGGCGAGTTCGGCGCGCTCAGCGGCCAGATTGATCTGGCGAAGGGCCACTACCTCGCCGCGATCCGCGCCCTGCGTCAGGCCACCACCGAGCGCCCTCGCGATCAGGGCAGCTGGTTTTACCTCGGTCAGGCGCTCTATCGAGCAGGCCAGAAGAGAGCAGCCGTCAAGGCCCTGGAGCGCGCGCCGCTGGTGGGCCGCAGCCTCGCGGGCTATTTTTTGCTCTTGGCCCGAGCGCAGCGCGAGATCGGGGCGCACGCTGCGGCTCGCGCGACCCTCGACCGTGGGCTGATCGCCCACCCCCGGGCCAACGCGCTCTGGCGTGAGGTCGCCGCGCTCTTTCAGACCGTGGGACTCCATGAAGGGGCGCTCGTCGCGGCCCGCACGCTGGCCAAGGCTGGCGCCAGCGCCGTGCCGCGGATCCACCTCTCGGTGGCCGCGGACCTGAGGCGGCAGCGCCAGCGACGTGCGGCGATCCTCGTGCTCGAGGAGGCCCTCCTGCTGCACCCCGATGACGCCACGGCCACCGCCCGCCTCGCAGGCGCCTACGCCGAGCTTGGGCAGCACCTCAGCGCCGCGCGGCTGCTCGCTCGGCTGGCGTCCACGTCGCGCCCCGACGTCGCCCTGGCGGCCGCTGAACACTATCGCCTGGCGGGCGCTTCGCTCGAGGCCCTGCGCTGGAATCGCCGCGTCACCCAAGCCCGCGCGCGGACCCTGCAGCGGGCCACGATCTACCTCGCGCGGCAGCAGTTTCGGCGCGCCACGATGCTCCTTCGCCCGCTGTGGCGCCAGGAGCAGCTCACGAGCCCGCTGCGCTTTCGTCTCGCCTACGCCGCTGTGCGCAGCGGCCAACACGGCCTCGCGCTCAAGGTCTTGAAGACCCTCCGCCGTGGGCCCTTCGCCAAGCCGAGCGCCGCCCTGGGGCGGCTGCTGAAGCGCTGCAAAGCGCGTCCGTGGTATTGCCGCTGACGCCTCAGGAGGTCTCTTCGATGCATCACCTCGCTCCGATCCCGAACCTCGCCCTCGCCGCCGCGCTGCTCCTTTCGGCGGCCGGTTGTTCCGACGACGACACCCCTGCGCCGAGCGACGGCCCGGCAGCCGAGACCTCCGCCGACGCCCGCGCCGACGCTGGGCCCGACCTGCCGCCGCCCGATCTAGGCAAGCTCGACATCTACAACGGCACGAACTTCGGCGCGCGTTGCACGATCCCCACCCCCGACGCCGGCCACGCGGCGCCCCCCACCGTCGTCTACCCAGGCGCGACGGACTGTGATAGCAAGTACTGTCTCTATTTCAGCCCGATGGTCGCTACGGCTAAGCCGATCTGCTCGGGGCAATGCACCGTCGACGCTCAATGCCCACAGAACAAAGAGACCTGCCCCGGTGGCTTCGTCTGCGGCCTGGTCACGAGCCTCTTCGATTACGTTTACCCGTGCTGCCGGATGTGCCTCTGCACCGACTTCGTCGCCAGCGGCAGCTCCCCTTACGACCCCGAGTCCTGCGCCGGCGTGCCTTCGCAGTGTCCGGCCCTCTGAACACCCCTTCGAGGAGAACCCCCATGGCATTGGATGAGAGCAAACGTGCCGCCCTGGTGGCGGCGATGAGAGAGCGAGAGGGCGGCGTGATCGAGGCGCTGGCTGAAGAGCACGGCGTGACCCCGGCGGATGTCATCTCCTGCCTCCCAAAGGGCGAGGCGATCACCGTCGAGGGCGAGCGCTTCGTCGAGGTGATGACCGAGATCGCCGGCTGGGGCGAGATCACCTTCATCGTCAACACCCCCGACCTGGTCTTCGAGGCCAAAGGCGAGGTCCCCAAAGGCTCGATGGGCCGGGGCTACTACAACCTCTTTGGCAAGCCCATCGGCGGCCACCTCAAGGCCGACCGCTGCGGGTCGATCAGCTTCGTCACGCGTAAGCTCTTCTCCTCCGACACGCGCTCTGTGCAGTTCTTCAACAAAGACGGCGGCTGCATGTTCAAGGTCTACCTCGGCCGGGACGAGCAGCGGCAGCTGCTGCCCGATCAGGTCGAGAGGTTCGTCGCGCTGGCCGAGCGCCTCGGGAGGGGGGCTTCGCAATGACCCGCCACACCCTCTTCGTCTTCGGCCTCGGCTACACCGCCCGCGCCCTGACGCGGAGGCTCCTCGCCGAGGGCTGGCGTGTGATCGGCACCGCCCGGACCCCCGAGAAGACCGACGCGCTGCGCGCGCTGGGCGTCGAGGCGCATCGCTTCGACGGTGCCGCGCCGCTGGCCGAGGCCTCCAAGGTGCTAGCGCCGGTGACGCACCTGCTCTCATCGATCCCCCCAGCAGGCGACGCCGCCGACCCCGCCCTGACCAACCACCTCGACGTGCTCTCTCGCCTCAAGGGGCTGACGTGGATCGGCTACCTCTCGACCATCGGCGTCTATGGCGACCAGGGGGGCGCCTGGGTCGACGAGCGCTCCCCCGCCGCGCCGATCAGCGAAGGCAGCAAGGCGCGCCTCGCCGCCGAGCAGCGCTGGCTCGACCTCGGCGCCTCGCTCGAGGTCCCCGCTCACGTCTTTCGCCTGCCGGGCATCTACGGCCCGGGGCGCAACCAGCTCGAGGCCCTGCGCGCCGGCCGCGCGCACCGGATCATCAAAGAGGGCCAGGTCTTCAACCGGATGCACGTCGAGGACATCGCCGCCGTGTTGGCGGCCTCGTTGGCGCGCCCTGACGGCTCGCCGATCTACAACCTCGCGGATGACGAGCCCGCGCCGGCGAGCGACGTGGTGACCTACGCGGCCGAGCTCTTGGGCGTCGCGCCGCCAGCCGCCGTGCCCTTCGAGGAGGCCGACCTGCCCCCCTTCGCCCGGCACTTCTACGCGGAGTGCAAGCGGATCAAGAACGTCCGGATCAAGGACGAGCTCGGCGTCGAGCTGGCCTACCCGACCTACCGCGAGGGTCTGAAGGCGCTGATGGAGACGTCTCGCTGAGCGCGCTGAGCCCCGGCGTCTGGCCACCGCCACGTCACCGTTGACAGCCCCCAACATCGGCCGTACATAAAGGAACGTTGTTCTTTTATGCAGACCCGTAAAGACAACATCCGGATCGAGCTGCTCCGTGCAGGGCGTCGCGAGTTTGTCGCCAAGGGCTTCAAGGACGCCAGCATGCGTGCCATCGCGCGGGAAGCCAACGTCAGCCTGAGCAACATCTACAACTACTTCGAGAGCAAAGACGACCTCTTCGTGCAGGTCTTGAAGCCCACGATGGAGGTCCTCGAGCGCGTGCTCGACGATCCCGAGGGCGAGGCCAACGTGAGGTTCGACCTCGCGCTCACCGACCTCCCACGACGGCTGACGCACGTCTTCACCGAGCTGCTATGGCAGCATCGGGCCGAGCTCGAGATCCTGCTCTATCGCGCGCACGGCTCCGTCCTCGAGGGGTTCAAAGAGGCCCTGGTCGAGCGTCATATGCAGGCCGAGCGCGAAGGGATGCGCCGCCTCAAGGCGCGATACCCGCAGCTGCACATCGACTTCTCCGAGTTCTTTTTTCACACCATGAGCTCGTGGTGGATCAACACCATCGGCGAGCTGGTGACCCATGATCTGACAAGAGAGGAGCTCGAGGCGTTTCTGGCTGAGTATATGGAGTTCGGCACGGCGGGCTGGAAGCGCGTCATGGGCGTCGACTAGAGCGCTGACCCGCTCTAGCGCGCAGACCAACTTACCTCCCGTCGCGGCGCTGGTCTGCGACATCACAGCGGTTGTTGCTCGTCGGTTGCTTGCTAAAAGCAGGCGCCCTCCTCGCTCCTACGCCGTGATTCCGCATCCTTCGCGCATTGTTCGTTTTTATGGAGGTAAGACCGAGATGAAGACGTCGAGCGGCGAGCAACGGTCGGGGAGCCCGAGCACCCTGCGACGCCTGCAGCGCTACATGGGAGGTCGCCGGGTCATGCTCCCGGCGGCGATGGGCCTCGCGGCGTTGAGCGCGCTGCTCGGGATGGCCCCGCTGGTCCTGATCTGGCAAATCGTGCGTGAGCTGCTGGCGCCACGGGCGGCGTCCTCCGCGGCGTTCATCGAGCGCTGCGGCTTGTGGGCCCTCGCCACCGCGCTGGGCTGCGTGATCGTCTACTTCATCGCGCTCAGCCTCTCGCACCTGGCCGCCTTCCGCGCCGAGACCAACATGCGACGCGAGGCGATGCGCCAGCTCGTCGCCCTCCCCTTGGGCTTCTTCGACCGCAACACATCAGGGCGAATGCGCAAGATCATCGACGAAAACGCCAGCATCACCCATGGATTCCTCGCTCATCAGATGCCCGATCTGGCGAGCACGATGGTGATCCCGCTGGTCGCGCTCGGCTTGATCGTCGCCTTCGACTGGCGCCTCGGGATCGCCACCCTGGCGCCTATCGTCTTGGCGATGCTGGTCATGAGCTCCATGATGGGGAAGCGCGGCCGCCAGTTCATGCAGCGCTATATGGACTCCCTCGAGGAGATGAACACCGAGGCGGTCGAGTACGTGCGCGGCATCCCCGTGGTGAAGGTCTTTCAAGAGACCGTGTTCTCGTTCAAGAGCTTTCACCAGAGCATCACGCGCTACCGGGACATGGTCTACCGCTACACCTTGCTGTGGCAGCGCCCGATGGCGACCTACACCGTCGTGATCCACGGCTTCGCCTATTTCCTCGTGCCGGTAGCCGTGCTGCTGATCGCCCACGGCGGCGCGCCGACGACGGCGACCCTCGTTGACCTCTTCTTCTTCGTGCTGCTCACCCCCCTCTTCGGTCAGAGCGTCATGCGCAGCATGTACCTCAACCAAGCGATGGGCCAAGCGAGAGAGGCCGTCGATCGCGTCGACGAGCTGCTCGACGTGGTGCAGCTGCCGCTGCCCGACGCTCCCAAGCGGCTCACCGACTACGACATCGAGCTCCACGACGTCTCGTTCTCCTACGAGGGCGCCGAGCGCCACGCGGTGGACGGCGTGAGCTTTCGCCTGCCGGCGGGCAAGACCTACGCGCTGGTCGGGCCCTCCGGCGGCGGCAAGACCACCCTCGCCCGCCTCATCCCGCGCTTCTGGGATCCGACGCGCGGTGAGGTGCGGATCGGCGGCATCGACGTACGCGAGCTCGATCCCGCCGAGCTGATGGACAGCGTCTCCTTTGTCTTTCAGCAAAACCGCCTCTTCAAGACGACCCTGCTCGAGAACATCCGCTTCGGCGACCCTGCGGCGACCCCGGAGCAGATCGAGCGCGCCGTCGACCTGGCGCAGGCTCGGGCGATCATCGAGCGCCTCCCCGATGGGCTCGAGACCCGGATCGGCGCCGAGGGGACCTACCTCTCCGGCGGAGAGCAACAGCGCATCGCCCTCGCCCGCGCGATCGTCAAGGACGCGCCGATCGTCGTGCTCGACGAGGCGACCGCCTTCACCGACCCTGAAAACGAGCACCTGCTCCAGCGCGGCCTCGCCGAGCTTACCCGCGGCAAGACCGTGCTGATGATCGCGCACCGCCTGACCAGCGTGATGGGCGTCGACCGGATCTTGGTGCTCGACCAGGGCAAGCTCGTCGAGCAGGGCGACCATCACGAGCTCGTCACGCGAGGCGGGCTCTATGCGCGGATGTGGCGAGACTACCGGCAAGCCGTCCGCTGGGCCTTGAGCAGCGCGACGCCAGCGGAGGCCTCCTGATGCTCGAAGCGATCCAGAGACGCTTGGCCCTCAGCGAGAGGGGCGCGCGTGATTTCGTCAAGGGGGCGCTCTTCACCACGCTGCTCAACGTCGCGCTGATGCTGCCGGCGGTCTTCGTCTTCCTCTTCCTCGACGACTACCTGCGCAGCGTGCTCGACCCGACCCGCATGCCGCTTCACGGCCTGCTGTACTACCTCCTGCTGGCTTTCGCCTTCATGCTGGGCACCTGGCTGATCGCGCTGCTGCAGTACCGGGCGACCTTCACCACGATCTACGAGGAGAGCGCCAACCGGCGCGTCGCCCTCGCCGAGAAGCTGCGCACCCTGCCGCTGGCCTTCTTCGGCGAGAAGGACCTCTCCGATCTGACCTCGACGATCATGAGCGACAACACGGAGCTGGAGCATACCTTCTCCCACGCGGTGCCACAGCTGGCGGCCTCGATCCTCTCGCTCCTGCTGATGGCCGTCGGCCTCGTGTTCTACCAATGGCAGCTCGCCCTCTCCCTCTTTTGGGTCCTGCCCGTGGCGGCGCTGATCCTGCTCGGGTCGAAGGCCTTTCAGCGGCGCAGCCATCGAGCGATCTACCTGCGCAAGCGCGCCGTCAGCGAGCGGATCCAGGAGGGGCTCGAGACGATCCAAGAGATCAAGGCCTGTCGCCTCGAGGACCGTTACCTCGCCGATCTCGACCGGGATCTCGACGCCTATGAGCGCGACCTGAGCCGCGGCGAGCTGCTGATCGGCGTGCTGGTCAACGGAGCCCAGAGCGTGCTCAAGCTCGGCCTGGCGAGCGTGATCCTCGTCGGCGCGTTCTTGCTCGCCGAGGGGCGCGTCGAGCTCTTCACCTATCTGGTGTTCTTGCTGGTCGCGACACGCGTCTATGGGCCTATCGATGAGGTCTTCAACAACCTCGGGGCGCTCTTCTACCTCGACATCCGCATCGAGAGGATGCGCGAGCTGCAGGCGCTGCCGATCCAGCAGGGTCAACAGAGCTTCGCGCCAGAGCGCCACGACATCGAGTTTCGCGAGGTAGGGTTTGCCTACGAGCGCCACAAGCAGGTGCTCGACGGCGTCTCCTTTTGCGCCAAGCAGGGCGAGATCACGGCGCTGGTCGGCCCCTCTGGCGGCGGCAAGACCACCGCGGCGATGCTCGCGGCGCGCTTTTGGGACGTGGACGCCGGGGCGGTGCTCCTCGACGGCCGCGACCTCCGCGAGATCGATCCAGAGGCGCTGCTTCAACACTACGCCGTGGTCTTTCAGCAGGTGGTGCTCTTCAACGCCAGCGTCCTCGACAACATCCGCGTCGGCCGCCGGGACGCGTCGGACGACGACGTGCTCCGGGCGGCGCGACTGGCCCGCTGCGACGCCTTCGTGGAGGCGCTCCCCGACGGCTACGCGACGATCATCGGGGAGAACGGCGCGAAGCTCTCCGGCGGCGAGCGCCAGCGGATCTCGATCGCCCGCGCGCTGCTCAAGGACGCGCCGATCGTCCTGCTCGACGAGGCGACAGCGTCCCTCGACGTCGAAAACGAGACCAAGGTCCAGGGCGCGATCTCGGAGCTGACCCGCGGCAAGACCGTGCTGATCATCGCGCATCGGATGCGCACCGTGGCCCACGCCGACAAGGTCGTGGTGCTCAGCGAGGGCCGCGTCATCGAGCAAGGCAGCCCGCGGGAGCTGGCCGAGCGTGGCGGGACCTTCGCGACGATGCTCGAGCGGCAGATGACCCTCCTCGACGAGCCCGCCGACGCGACGGTCAGTCCGCCCTCGGCGACCCGCTGAGATCGACGCTCGCCCTACCGCCCGCGGGGCTCATGTCTTCGGCTACGAAAGCGGCTCGGCAGCTCTCAGCACCCGGCTTTGCCCCGAACGTGCCGGGGCGCTCTAGCGACGAGCCCTCGCGGGAGCCGTCTTCTGGCTCTGGGTCGCCCACGGCTCGAACCAGGGGGTGTCGAGCCCCCGCGGTTGGTCCCCGCGCTGGTAGCGCCGCAGGTAGCCGCCCGAGAGCATGTTGATATAGGCGGTCAGCTCCTCGATCCGCAGGCGGTACATCACCCGCACCCGCAGCTCTCGCGGCGGATCGAGCAGCATCTTGACCCGGAGGCGCTTCAGCTCGCTGTAGGCGCGGTGGATCATCGAGGTCAGGTTGCTGCGGACGTCGTCGTTGAGCCGGGAGATGCGTCCGAAGAGCGACGCGCTGAGCTGAAACACCAGCGGCGCGAGGTCCCAGCTGAGCATCACCCGAAACTCGGTACGCAGCCCGCGCTGCCAGCTCCGACGCCTGAAGGGCAAGGTCGGGTAGAGCGCGTCCACCCCCGCCCGGAGCTCGCGAGCTCGTCCGACGTCGAGCTCGACCTCGAGCTTCGGCACCCACGCGCGGAGCCGCGCCAGCCGCCGGTAGCGCAGCCGCTGGCCGATCTCCGTGCCGGTGTAGCGCTGCGCGGCCTGGATCACGTCTCCCACCGGAGGGGTCGTCGCGAGCACCCGCGTGGCCCGTCGCGCCTGCCGCGCCGAGACTCTCGGCGCCCGCGCCGGGCGCCAACGCATCCGCGAGATCGAGCGCGTCCAGACGATCCAGAGCAGGTCCGGATCGCGCGGATCGCTCTCGAACCAGGTGATCCAGCCTTTGGTGTTACCCGAGTTGATGACTCGCCAGTTTCGCCCGCCGTCGCGGCTCTCCCAGAGGTAGGCGCCCCCCGCGTCGTGCAGTCCTGGCTCGTCGACCTTCGCCATCTTCAGGCGCGTCAAGGCCCACAGATGCCCCCGGTGGCGCTGGCAGACCTCGAGCTTTTTCACCTCGTGGGAGGTAAAGCGCAAGCCGCCGACGCGGCGCCAAGACTCCGTCCCGCCGCGATAGATGTCCTCGGTGGCGAAGATCCCATCGTGGGTCGCGATGTAGGCTCGAGCGCGGGCGAAGGGATCGATGGCGATGTACCGCACGACCCGGGCGGAGGGGAAGGTCGTGAGGTAAACCCAAGCCCAGGTGCGGCCGTCGTCTCTCGACCGGAGCAGACCGAAGCTGGTGGCCGCGAAGACATAGCCTGGCCTGTCCGGGCTGAAGTGGATCCAGTTGACCCCGGTGCCGCCGACGCCCTGAGCGCCGCTTTTGGTGAAGTTGTTGCCGCCATCGGAGGACACGTAGAGCCCGTTGCTCGTGGCGAGCAGCACCCGGCGCGGATCCCGGGGCGACACCGCGATGTGGTTCGCCTCGCGGCCCTTGCTGTTGATCCCGATGAACACCCGCATCCAGTTGTGCCCGCCGTCGTCGGTGCGATAGAGCCCAAACTCGGTGCAGGCGTAGACCACCTTCGGATACCTGGGGTGGATCACGACCATCTCGATGTGGGTCGGTCGCTCACCGCGCAGCAGCAGCGTCTGCTTGAGGTTGATCCCAGAGGTCGTCTTGCCGAAGCGTCGCACGGTCTTCTGCAGCCGGGGCGCGCCCCCGGGCAACCCGATCCCGATGTTGATATTCAGGGCCGAGCGCAGGGCAGCGCTCTTGGCCAGCCGATGCACCCCAAAAAAGAGGCGCTCGTCCCCATCGCCAAAGAAGAAGGCAGGGGCGACGATCAAGCGCGACTCGCTCCAGGTCTGGCCGCCATCTTCGGTCTTGAAGACGAACCCATCATAGGAGCCCAAATAGGCCACGTCTGGGTCATGCTTCGAGACCGCCAAGGAATGCAGCCAAGCCCCACTCCGCAGCGTGTAACCCACATCCTCGAGGGTGACGATCCGCTTGGGGCCGTTTTCGGGGGCCGCCTGAGGCGCGCTCGCCGGGGGCGCTGGCGTCGGGGCGGGGGCGCCCCTTGGGGAGGACGTGGGCTGGGCTGGCGTTGCCTCTACGGGCCGCGGCGCGCTCATCACGACCGTCGTGATGGCCGCGATCAGCAGCGACTGAGCGGCTGAGCGTCGATTAGCGGCCAAGCGAGACCTCCGCGGACGCCCAGCGAGCGCTGCGCGAGACCCAACGCCCCGCGACGACAGAGAGGATCAGCGCGAGCCCGCGTTCATAGCCCGCGCGCGATGAGGCGCTCATCGATGACAGCCTCTTTTCGAGACCTCGAGAGCCCCAGGGGGGAGGGTCTTCTGCCGCAGCAGATGGTACGACACAGCGCTCGCGATCACCCCCAGCAGCAGCGCGAGCCAGAGCCGCCGCAGATAAAGCGCCGAGAGCGTGATGCTGCCCCAGAGCGTCACCATCGCGATCACCTTGGCGCGCCGCGAGATCCCGCGACCGGCCCGGTACGCGAGGATGGGCGGCCCGAGGCGCGGATGCTCGAGCAACCAGCGGGCGAGCCGCTCCGAGCTCCGGAGATAACAGCTCGCCGCAAGCAGGACAAAGGGCGTCGTCGGGAGCAGGGGCAAGACGATCCCGATCACCCCCAGGGCGAGCGAGACGCTCCCGGCGGCGATCAGCGCACCTCGCTTAAGCGCACCCCCACCCATTCGGGACCGAGCCGGGTGCTGAGCTGCCGAGCCGCTTTCGTCGCCGAAGAAACGAGCCATAGGGGTGGTACGGCGAGCATTCTGAGGCCTCGAAAGCGGCCGGCAGCGCTGTGGTCGGCGACGAAAGGCATGGGTGGGGGTGCGCTTCAACCGTGAGCGCGAGGGCGTCGCCTGCTCGCCAGCGCGTTGGCCATCACTCCCGCTCATCGCGTCACCTCCAGCGCGGAGCTCATCACAGGTCAATAGAGAAACGAAGGCCCGATGAACCCATAGATGTTGTCATGCACGATCCCCTCGACATAGGCGAGCTGCAGCGCCACCCCGACGGGGACATCGCGGCTGAAGAAGGCGTAGGCCCAGGCGCGGACGGCGAGGTTCTGATGGCTCAGATCATAGCGGGCGACCACGCGCAGCTGCACCGCGTAGTGGAAATCCAGCCGCACCTCGAGCCCGATGAGCGGGTTGTGGTAGCGCTTCCAATGGGAGACCTCGAGCGCGGGGATCGCCTTCGTGGCGTCGATCGGCGGTGGGACGTAGACACGACCACCCGAGCTCTCCATGCGGAGGTTGAAGGTCTCGAACATATAGCCGACCCAGGCGCCAACGAACCAATGCTGGATCGGGATCGTCCAGCGCACGCCCACCCGGGCGAAGGGCGCCAGCACGGTGTTTCGCACCCAGACGTCGTCGAGCGTCGCCGTGGCGACGATCCCGTCCCGCTCGGCTTTGTCCTCGAAGTCCCGGTAGTGCCCGTCGACGTCCATCAGCGCCATGCCGACGCCCGTGACCAGATCGAAGCGCCCCGCCAGAGGGTAGCGATAGGTGCCCACCAGGGTGCTGCCGAGCACCCTGGACGCGTTCACGTCGGGCGCGAGGAAGGTCACGTTGGTCAGGGTGAAGCGACCCGCCACCAGGCCGGTGACGAACGCGCCTCCCGCGCCGTCATCGCTCAGCTCCTGATCTTGCCGTGAGGCCGTCCCGCCGCCGGTGGGGATGTCGTAGGAGAAGCGGAGGACGTTTCGGAAGACGCCGACCGTAGGCATGAAGATCAAGCGCCAGGTCTTCGCCTTGGCCGCCGTCGGCCTCGCGCTCGCGCGCGACATCCGCCCTGTCATCGGCGCTCCCAGCAGGATCACCGCGCAAGCGAGCGCCTTCGCACCGAGCGCCCTTCGGCCCCTGTCGCCAGAGGCTCTCACGGTCTCCAATGGGGATCGTCGGACGCGATCACCACGGTCTCCGCGCCCTGCAGGGAGAAGCTCTTCGCGTTCCACTGCTTGCCCGCCACCGGCAAGGGCATCCCCTTGGCTGCCGCTACGGCGGCGACCACGACGTAGGGCTGCCCCACCTCGAAGGGGTAGGGCGCCGTCTGGCCGAGGTTCAACACCTCGCCCTTCAAGGTCGACTCCCCATCGGCGCCCAGCAGAGCAGCGATGGGGATCGCGGTCGGCGGCTTGGAGGTGTCGGGGTAGCTCGCCGCGGCATAGACCGCCGCCGACGGCCGAAACCCGGCCGTCACCGCCCCTGCGGGATAGACGATATCCACCGTCAGCGTCGCGGTGCCTGCGCGCTCTGCCGCCACGCCGCCATCCCCTGAGGGGCTGTCGTCGCGACACCCAGGGACGACGAGCAGCGCCCCCACCAAGACCAGCGCCGAGGCGAAGACCTGATGCGCCGCGCCGCCGCCGATCAGCTCGTTGAGCATGTGCCAGCTGCGGCCCGCCTCGCAGAGCGCCTTGCTCATGACGCACCTCCGCCAGCGCTGACCTCGCGAGGTGGTCGACGCGCCTCGAGGCAGACGGCCTTTACGCCCGCCCCGACGAGCTGGCAGCGCCTCACCTCGAGGTCCAAGCCGTTGGCGAGCGCCTCGATCTGCGCGGGGCTCATGTTGCGGTTGTCGCGCGACGGCAGCCCCCAGTTGCGGAGGACCGCGACGAGCATCTTCGCGACGGCCAGCGGCCTCATCCCGGTCGCCGTGTAATCCACGGCGAAAAGACGCCCCCCGGGGCGCAGGAGCCGCGACGCCTCCCGCACCACCTGCTTGGGCGCCTCGACGATATGCAGCAGGTTGCCGGCGACGACGACGTCGAAGCTCTCGGCCGAGAACGGGCAGTGGTAACAGTCCGCCTTCTGGACGCTGACGTTCGGGTGTCGCTGGAGCTTCTTTTCGGCCTCGGCGAGCATCCGCGGCGCCATGTCGGTGGCGATCACGCGCCGCACGGCGGGCGCCAGGACGTCGGCGTAGCGTCCCGTGCCGCAGCCGAGGTCGAGCACCTCATCGTCTTTGGTCACGCGCTGAAGCAGCCATGCGTCGATCAGCCGCTCCGTGTCCTCGGCGACGATCCTCCGCGTCGCCTCGTCGAAGAGGTGCGCCCTCTCGTTCCAATACGCGTAACCACCCAACCGAGCCATGGCTCTCCCTCTGAGGTCAGTCGAGGAACGCCCAGCGCAGGCGCAGGTTGCCAGCACCGCTGGGGAAGTCGATGCTCCCCGTCGTGTCGCATTTTTCCTGGTTCGCTGGCGGATAGTAGGAGGCGACCTGGAGCTTGATATGCTTGCCGCTGGCCAGCTTCAAGACATAGACGTGATGGGTCATCTTGACACAGCCAGGATACTCCCAGAAGCTCGCCAGCACGGTGCCGGGGGCGCCGATCCCGGAGGTGTCGGAGATGTAGTCGCAGGTCGCGGTGAAGTACGCTTCGCTCTTGAACGAGGCGTTCGCGGGGACGGACGTCAGCCCCTCGAAGGTGGTCGCCGGCGCCGTACGAGCCCCCTGGACGCAGCTGGGGCCTGCCACCCCGCTGTTGAGACGGACGATGTAGCGTCGCACCGCGATATCCCAATCCATCGAGGCGAAGGCACCTTCGTCGCTGATCTCGACCCGAGAAAGCCCCGTAGGCGTGAAGCGGAGATAGACATACGACGTGTTCGGGTTCATCCCGCCGGCGGCGGCGTCAACGTGTGTGAGGAAGGTCGCGCCGCTCCCCTCCTCCGTGACGGCGCCCGTGTTGATCGTGTCGAAGAGGTCGAGCCGCAGGACCGACTCGTCCTGGCAGGGCGGAGGCGTGGCGGTGCAGGCTCCAAGACCCTCGCCGCCGCCCCCACCGTCTAGCAGCGCCGTCAGGTCGCCGCCGCTGTCGACGTCGCTGCCACCACCCTCCTCAGCGCACGCGCCCAACGCGAACGTCGCGCAGCTCATCACCAGCAGCCACCCCTTGATCCGAGCGCATCTCATCGAAGGTCTCCCTCGTGTTCGCCGAGCCTCGACCAGCCCCGATCGCGCGGCAAACCTCGCTCGCTCTCTGCGAGCGGATGGGGCTCAGCGAGCCTTGCGCTTGCATCATCGAGGCCAAGTCCAGCCGGCTCGTCATCGCTTGGGTATCGCGGCGGCGGACGCCTCTCGCGACGTTCGGCCGTAACCCCACTTACGCGCGACGTAAACCCAGCCCGACGGCCGCCCCCTTCAGGGCTCTGGCGGGAGGACGTCGTGGGCCCCTCGTCCGCGCTCGCGCGCCCTATCCCGTCTGCGCTCGCGCGCCCTATCCTGGGGCGTTCATTTGGGCTCGAGGCCGTCGCCTGCGCAGCAGAACGAGCAGGCCCAGCAGCATCAGCACAAAGCGCGAGCCTCTCTGGCGCGCCCCCGAGAGCGCACAGCCACCCGAGCCGCCGCCTTCGCCGGAGGCGCCATCGCCAGCGCCACCCCCGTCGACCGCGGGCGTGGCGGGATCGCAGCTCGACGGGCTGCCCGCCTCGACGACGCAGAGTGAGACCTTGCGGCTCGCGCCGGAGGAGCGCCCGTCGATGATCGCGACCAGCGCCTCGCGGCCGACGCCGATGTCGAGGGTCGCCGTCAGACGCCCCCCTCGCGAGGTCGCCTCGGCGCGCTGGTAGACGCGGTCTTGGTCCACCTCGTAGAGCACGACCGCGAGGTCGTCGAGGCGAGCGCCCTCGATCGGCAGCACCGTCGTCGCGACCCTCTTCTCGCCGCTCTCGGCGACGCGGTAATAGCGCGCCGCCGCGGGATACATCCGCTCGCGTGGATCCTCTGTGGGGAGGTCGAGGTTTTTCCGGGTGACCCGCGGCAAGCTCGCCCCGAAGGTATAGGGCTTGCCCACCATCGCCTTGCGCCCGGTCGTCACGTTGGCGTCGCCGAAGCCGATGAAGGCCTCGCTGAAGCTGGACCCATGCGACGTCTTCAGCACCCCGTCGAGGCCATCCGTCCAGGTGGCGGTGGGCGTCGAGGCCAGCGCCTCGTGGAGCTGCCGGATGATCACCTCGCCATAGCGATCCGCGATATACCAAAAGAAGAGCGCCGAGCCGTAGGCGAACGACTGCACCGGCCCCGTCGGATCGGTGGCGAGCGACCGCTCCGGTCGGGCGAGGTAGGCCGCCGCGAAGCTCTCGAGATCGCGGGTGTGGGGGACGAAGCGCTCGGTTGCCCAGACCGCGGTGCCCTCGGCGAGCACGGTGCTCATCTCTGGCACGTAGGCGGCCTGAACGGCGTGGAAATACTCGTGGCTCGAGAGGATCTCGACCCCCTCTTCGAGGGTGGCGTAGGCGTACCCCTTGAAGTCGTTCTCCATCACCATGTAGCCGGCGCAGCCCACGCCGGCTTGGCATGTCTCCTTCCGGAAGGCGCCGTCGGCGGATCCAGCGAAGTCGAGCAAATAGACATCGAAGCGCCCGTCCCCGCCGTTGCCGTCTTTGACCTCGAGATCGCTGACCGCCGAGCGGTAGCCGAGGGCGTCGTGGTAGAGCTGGGCCACGGCGTCGTAGCGATCGGCGACCATCTGCACATAGTCGGGCACCTGGTCTTGATCCAGGTCGGCCGGCGGCACGGCGTTGGCGCCCGCGGCGCTGTAGTGCACGCGGAAGAGCCCCGACGCCGAGTCGAAGGTGAGGACCTCCTCGCTCGCCTCGAAGCGCGGCGGCAGCTCGCCGCCACCCGGCGTGTCCGGGCGCTGGGCCTCTTCGCGAGCGCCGACGCGCTCGACGTGCTCGGGCGGCGCGCAGCTCGAGGTCAGCAGCGCGACCCCGAGCAGCGAAGCGGCGATGCGCTTCCAAAGCGACGCGCGCGCGGCGGGTGGTACGGCGCGCGTCCTGTGGCCTCGAGAGCGGCCGGCGGCGCGGTGCTCGGCGGCGGGCGGAAGCTGTGGGGGCGCTCGCCTCCTCAAGAGCCACGCGCCAAGAACGGGCAGCAGGAGCCAGAGGGAACCTGCCGGGCTCATCGTGGCCGAGCAACAACACCCCCCCTCATCCCGATCGTCGTCCGCGCCGTCGCCGCTCGCGGGGCTCGCGTCGGTGGCCCCGGCGTCGTGAGGGCCACCGTCACCGGCGAGCTTCTCGTCGAGCATCGCGAGCGCCGCCGCTGGGTCGACGATGCCGTAGCCGTAGAGACGATCATGGCCGTTGGCATCGGGCTGCGCGAAAGGCGCGGGGCGCGCTGAGGCGATGAGCACCTCACGGATCAGCGCCGCCGGCGCGTCTGGGGCTCGCGAGAACAGCAGCGCGGCGACCCCCGCGACCACCGGCGCCGCCGACGAGGTGCCGCCGAAGAGATCCGTGACATCACCTGGCTTCGCCCCCTCGGCGCCGCTGATGTCGAGGGTCAGCGTCCCCGCCGGAGCGGTCAGGGCGACGCATCTCCCGCGGTTCGAGAAGCTGCTCGCCTCATCGAAGTGGTTCACCGCGCCGACGGTGATCACGCCCTCGATCGCCTGCAGCTCGTCGTCGTCGATCTCGGCGCTGTCGTTGCCTGCGGCGAAGACGACCACCGCGCCGAGGCCCCCGCGCGCCTTCTCGCGATACGTCTGGATCGCGCTCTTCAAGGTCGCCGGCACCAAGACGCCAGCGCCGAAGCCCCAGCTGTTGGATGAAACGGGGAGGTTCTTTTCGAGCTGAAAGCGAAAGGCCTCGATATCGGCGGAGATGGGCACGCTCGTGCCCTCCCCTGGCAGCAGCCGCACGCAGCGCAGGCGACAGGTCGGACAGATCCCAACGATGTCCTTGCCGTTGTTGCCTACGGCGGCGATGATCCCGGCGCACGCCGTGCCATGCTCGTTGCCCCGGGATCCCGGCGCGTAGCTCGGCGTGTCGTCTCCGTCGACGACGTCTTTGCCCGGTAGCAGGTTGCCGACCAGGTCGGGGTGTGCCAGGTCGCAGCCGTTGTCCACCACCCCGATCTCGATCGCCGGATCGCCCGCTGTCTGCTGCCAGACCTTCTCGATCTCCAGCGTCTTCAGATACCACTGGCCGCCATAGCGGGGGTCGTTGGGTGGCAGGGTGAAGCTGCGGCCACGACGCGGCAGCGCGAGGTCCGGCGCCGCCTGCTCGAGCCCGTCGCGGCCCACGTGAGTGACCAAGCGCGCCGCGATGTCGAGGCCGTCCTCCGAGCGGTCGCGGCTGCGCACCTGATAGAGCCCCGCCGACGCGAAGAGGACGCGGATCAGCTCGAGCCGCATCCGACGCAGCGCAGCCTCAACATGGCGACGACCGCCTCGGATCTGGACCACAGCGTCGGGCCCCACGCGCGCGCGATAGACGTGTGGGTCATGGCGGAGCTCGACATCGACGCGCCCGTCGGCGCCCGGGACGCCAGACCGCCGCGCCGTGACCCAGCGCTGCCCATCACGGAAGTGCACAGGTGGTGACGCGTCGGCGCCCGAGACGCTGAGCGCTGTCGCCGCAAGCGCGACCACGAAAGCCCCCATGGTTCTACTCATCACCAGCCCTTGCTTCATCGACGCCGCTCTCTGCTGTTACTCGGCATCGTCTCCGTTTGCAAGCGGGGCCCTCTGCTGTTATTCGGCATCGTCTCCGTTTGCAAGCGGGGGCCGGGCGGGCAGGTCTCCCTGCGTCGGGATCGTCGTCGCCTCACGCGGCCGGCGCCGCGCAGCGACGTCTTGACGTAAGTGGATTTACCCATCATGTAACTGAGAGACGGTCCCGCCAGCCCCTTCCGCAGGCTTGGTACTCGGCACAAAACTTGCTAAGCGGGCTACCCGAACCTCCGAGACAGCCTGGAAACGTCACCAACGATGCTCGACGCCAGCCAACTTCAGCGCCACATGGCCCGCGAGTCTGCGGATCCGCTCACCGACGCGTTCCCCGAGCGCGCCGGCCAGCACTGGGCCATGCGACGGCCCGCCCCTGTCTCCAACGCCGCGGCCGTCTATCAGCGTTGCCTTCAACACCAGCGCCAAGGGCTGAGCGTGGCCTACGTCCACGTCCCCTTCTGTCTCAACCACTGCCTGTTTTGTGGGTTCTACCGCGAGCGCGCTGCCGACACGGCCATGCGGAGCTATGTCGACCTCGTCATCGCCGAGCTCGGACGCGATCGCGACAGCCCCTGGCAAAGCGGCGCCCCGATCGACGCGGTCTACCTCGGCGGCGGCACCCCCAGCGCGCTCGCGACGGACGATCTGGTGCGGTTGCTCGAGGCCTTGCGACGCGACCTCCCGCTCGCCGACGACTGCGAGGTGACCGTCGAGGGGCGAGTGATCGACTTCGGGCTCGACAAGGCACGCGCGTGCGCTGACGCCGGCGCCACCCGCGTCTCGGTCGGGATCCAATCCTTCGACACGGCGCTGCGGCGCCGCCTCGGGCGCAAAGCCGACGGGGAGACGGCGGCGGCCTTCCTCGCCGAGCTGCGCGATCTCGGCCAGCTGACGGTGGTCTGCGATCTCATCTACGGGCTCCCCGGGCAGACCGAGGCGATCTGGCGGCGCGATCTCGCCACGTGCGTCGACCTCGCCATCGACGGCGTGGACCTCTACGCGCTGTCGGTCTTCAAGACCTCGCCGCTGCAGAAGGCGATCGACCGCGGCACGCTGCCGCCACCGGCCCCCATCACAGAGGCCGCCCTGCGCTACCGCCAGGGGATGGAGACGCTAGAGGCGGCCGGCTGGCAGCACCTCACACAAGCCCATTGGCGGCGCACGGCGCGCGAAGGCAACGTTTACAACGCGGCGGTCAAGGCGAGCGCGGCCGGGCTGGCCTTCGGCTCTGGCGCTGGCGGACGCATCGCAGGCTACCGCTATATGCTCCACGCGAGCCTCGACCGCTATCGCGCGCAGGTCGAGAGCGGCGACAAGCCGATCATGATGATGCTCGAGCCCGCCTCCCAAGCGCGCGCTCAGAGCTATGTCGCCGGTGAGCTCGAGCGTGGGCGCCTCGCCCTGCCCGGCCTCGTCGAGCGTACCGACGCCCGCTTCGTCGCCGCCGTTGAGCCGCTCTTGGCTCAGTGGGCCGAGGCCGGCCTGCTGCGGCGGGAAGACGAGACCCTCAACCTGACGGCCGCCGGCTGGTTCTGGCAGACCAACCTCGTCGCGGCGCTGAGCGAGCTCCTCGGCAGCTGGTCGGCCGATCCCGCGCCCCAGCGCGCGTCATCCCCTCATTGAAGCGCTACCCAGGAGCCACCTCGATGCTCATCCGCCTCCCCTCGTGGCTGCTCATCCCTGCGCTCGCTTGCTCCCCCTCGCTGCTGGGCTGCGAGGCGAAGCGCGCAACAACCCAGGCCGCCGCGACCCAGGCCGCTGCGACCCAGGCCGCTGCGACCCAGGCCGCTGCGACCCAGGCCGCTGCGACCCAGGCGCCACCTGACAAGCCGCGAGCCACGCTCGAGCTCACCGACGGTCGTGGCCGCAAGGTCGACGTCTCGAACACGAGCCGCATCGTCTCGGTGGGCAACGCCATCACCGCGACGATCTTCGCCCTCGGCGGCGGCGCGAAGGTCAAGGCCGTCGACACGACCAGCCGCTTCCCCAAGGCGGCGCTGACGCTGCCGCGGGTTGGCTTCTTTCGACGGATCACCGTCGAGGGCGTGATCGCCGCCCGCCCGACCTTGCTGATCGGCGCGCGCGCCACCGGCCCCAAGCGCGCGGTGGACCAGCTCGAGGCGACCCGCGTGCCCTGCTTCATCTTCGCCAAGGTCGATGACGCGGAGGCCGCCATGGCGCGGATCCGCACCCTGGGCACGATCCTCGCCGCGCCCGAGCCCGCCGAGGCGCTGGTCACGCGGATCGCGGGGCAGCTCGCCAAAGCGAAGACGCTCGCGGCAGGCAAGGCCAAGCCGCGGGTGCTCTTCATCTACGCTCGCGGCGCTCGCACCCTCTTCGTCGCCGGCAAGAAGACCTCCGCCGACGCGATCGTGACGCTCGCGGGCGGCACCCTGGCGATCGACTTCGACGGCTTCAAGCCCTTAACCTCCGAGGCGGTGGTCGCGGCGAAGCCCGAGGTGCTGCTGATGGTGAGCCAAGGCGCCGCGAGCGTCGGTGGCCAGCGCGGCGTGCTGAAGCTCCCCGGCGTGGCCTTGACCCCTGCGGGTCAAGCCAAGCGCCTCGTGCTGATCGAAGACCATAAGCTCCTCGGCTTCGGGCCGCGCTTCGGCGAGGCGGTGCTGGAGCTGGCGCGCGCGCTCCACGGTCCCAAGGCCGGGACGAAGGCCGCGAAGGCCGCGAAGGCCGCGAACACCGCGAAGGCCGCGAAGGCCGCGGCCGCGAGGGCCGCGAAGGCCTCGAGGGCCCCGAAGGCCGCGAGGGCTCCGAAGGCCGCGAAGGCCGCGAAAGCGGCGCCTTGAGCGACCCCCGCCCACGCGTCCGGTCGCGGGCGGTCATCGCCGCTGGATCCTTGGCCGTGACGACCTCGACCCTCGGCGCGCTGCTCGTCGGCGCCGCGCGGATCCCTGTCGGCGACGCCTTGGCGGCGCTCCGGGACGCGCTCTCGGGGGGCGCCGCGCCGTCGGTCGCCTACAGCGTGGTGCTGATGATCCGCCTGCCTCGGGCCCTCGCGGCGCTGCTCATCGGTGCCGCCCTCAGCAGCTCGGGGGCCGCCCTCCAGGGGCTCTTTCGCAACCCGCTGGTCGATCCGGCGCTGATCGGCGTCTCGGCCGGCGCGGCCCTGTCGGTGGCGCTCTTCATCGTCTGCGGCAGCCGGTCGCTCGGCCCCCTGCTCGGCGCCGTCGCCCTCCCCGCGAGCGCCTTCGCCGGCGCCCTCGGCGCGACCATGCTCGTCTGGCGCCTCGGGTCGCGGCGCGGCCGCACGGAGATCGCGACCGTGCTCCTCGCGGGCATCGCGATCAACGCCCTCGCCTTCGCCGGGATCGGCCTGCTCCAGAGCGTCGCGGACGACACGCAGCTGCGAAACCTCACCTTCTGGACCCTCGGCAGCCTCGACGGCATCACCTGGCGCCAGCTCGGGATCACCGCGGCGCTGATCACCCCCGCGGTGCTGAGCATGCTCCCCTCCGCCCGGGGCCTCGACGCGCTGGCCCTCGGGGAGGCGGAGGCTCGTTACCTCGGCGTGCGCGTCGAGCAGCTCAAGCGGCGCCTGGTGTTCGCCGCCGCCATCGCGGTTGGCGCCTCGGTGGCCGTGTCGGGGATGATCGGCTTCGTCGGGCTGGTGATCCCCCACCTCGTGCGGATGGCGCTGGGGCCGCTGCATCGCACCTTGCTCCTCGGGGCGATCGTCGCCGGCGCGTTCTTGCTCTCGACGGCGGACGTCCTCGCGCGCACCGTCGCGGCTCCCGCCGCGATCCCCATCGGTGTGGTGACCGCCTTCGTCGGCGCGCCCTACTTCATCTGGCTGCTGCGGCGCAGCCGCCCTCAGGGGGTGTTCTGATGGCCGAGAGGGGACCGGTGCTCGGCGTCGAGCGCGCCAGCGTCACGATCGGAGAGGCGACCTTGATCGACACCATCAGCCTCAGCGTCGCCGACGGTGAGCTCGTCGGGATCATCGGCCCCAACGGGGCCGGGAAGACGACGCTGCTGCGGCTGCTCAGCGCGGAGCTCGCGCCCACCTCGGGCCGATGCTCGTTTGACGGCGCGGACCTGGCCGGCTACGAGCCCGCCGCCCTCGCACGACATCGCGCGGTCGTGACCCAGCACTCGCAGGTCGCCTTCGACTACCGTGTCGATGAGGTGGTCGCCCTCGGGCGCCTCCCCCACGGGCGCGCCCCCGACCGCCCCGAGGAGGCGCGCGTCGTCCGCGAGGCGCTCCGCAGCGCTGGCGTCGAGGGGCTCGCGGACCGCAGCATCCTCACCCTCTCCGGTGGCGAGCGCCAGCGCGTGCAGTTCGCCCGCGCGGTCGCTCAGCTGGACGGCGCCGAGGCCCCGCGAGCGCTGCTCCTCGATGAGCCCACCTCGAGCCTCGACCTCGCGCATCAGCACGAGGTCCTCCGCGCGGCCCGTGGGCTGACCCGAGCAGGCGTCGCCGTCGTGGCGGTGCTCCACGACCTCCACCTGGCGGCGCGCTACACCGACCGCGTCGCGCTGCTGGCCAAGGGCCGGATCGTCGCGGTCGGCAGGCCTCGCGAGGTCTTGACGTCGGCGCGGCTCTCGCAGGTCTACGAGGTCTGCGTGCGGGTCATCGAGGACCCGGAGGGCGGCGCTCCGCTCTTCGTCTGCGAAGCCCGCGACCAACCCCAAAGGCTCGCCGCCGCGCCCCGATTCGACGCATGAGCCCGCTGATGACACGCCGCCTCCTCCTCCTCGGAGCTCTGCTCGCCGCGGGACCCGCGGACGCCTCCCCTGCCTCGCGCCCCGCCAGCCCCAAGGCCCGGCCAGCCGCCTCGCGCCCCGCCGGCCCCAAGGCCCGGCCAGCCGCCGCCTCGCGCCCCGCCAGCCCCAAGGCCCGGCCAGCCGCCGCCTCGCACCCCGCCAGCCCCAAGGTCCGGCCAGCCGCCGCCTCGCGCCCCGCCAGCCCCAAGGCCCGGCCAGCCGCC
>PDWJ01001194.1_pt1 | contig 33080 bp, 27 predicted proteins | sample 1430881 | NCBI WGS metagenome assembly PDWJ01 (sample SAMN01162460, study PRJNA174530) | Oral metagenome, whole genome shotgun sequencing project. | biome: Marine environment; feature: Marine mammal; material: Swab sample of the gingival sulcus; isolation source: swab sample of gingival sulcus...
TCTAATCGTAAGTGGGGGTGTCATCCACCACTTCTTCAAAGACAGAGTGAGCATACGTTTTCTCTTGATACGAAGGAGCCCGGTAAGAAAAATTTACGTCTGCTACCACAAAAATTCCTGGAGAGTTCTCTCGCGTAAGAAGCCACCCAATGTTCCAGCCCCAAGACGGCAGTAAGTTCGGGAGCAGTCGTGTCAATTGTGATCGATCCCAATGTTCCCTGTTAAGGATGTATTTTCGAATACAGCGTATCAACCCATTGTCTGTGTATTCGATACCCACGTTGACACCTCGATTAATACCGTTCAAACTCATCATCCAGTTCATCCCTGTCATGCCCGTTCTCTCCCATGTCAGGCACAGTACGGGCATGCTCCACGATGGCCCTGTCCACCTCCACACGCTCATGCTCATAGTTCTCCACCAGCCTGACACGATGTCCGGCGTCACTCGTCAGCATGGGACGGACTGTCGTATCAACCGTGAAAAATGCGATCGTCTGTTGAAGCTGATCAGCCCGACTGGCCAATTCCTCAACGGTGCCCGCCATTTCCTCGGAGCTTACCGCATTCTGTTGGATGATCTGGTTCAATTGCTGAAGCGCTCGATTGATCTGTTCAATTCCCGAGGACTGCTCGTTGCTGACCGCACTGATTCCCTGCACCAGGTCCGCGGTGTGTTGAATATTCGGCACCAGCACCGTCAATGCTTTTCCGGCCCGTTCGGCGACCGTCACGCCTGAGCTGGTGAGCTCAGAGATCTGCCCGGCAGCCAGGCGGCTGCGTTCCGCCAGCGCTCGGACTTCCGACGCGATCACCGCAAAGCCTTTGCCATACTCCTCGGCTTTGGCTGCTTCAATGGTCGCGTTTAACGAGAGCATATGGGTCTGGCTGGCGATCTCTTCAACCATCTTAATCTGCCTGGCGATGGCCCTCATGGCCGCAACCGCTTCAACGACCGCCTCACCACTCTCCTGGGCATCCACAGCCGATTGGAGCGCAATTTTCTCCGTTTGAAGGGCATTCTCGGCATTCTGACGAATATTGGCCGCCATCTCCTTCATAGAAGCAGACACCTCTTCGGCCGTGGCGGCTTGTTCGATCGCGCTTTGCGACATCTCTTCGGCGCCAGCACTCATCTTCTGGGTGCCGAATGCGGTATTGTCAGCAGCTAATTTGACATCGCTCACCACCTGATTCAGACGTTGGATCATCATCTGTAAAGAACGCATCAGAGTATCCTGTGCCGATCGTTCATGAATGTCAACGGTCAGATTACCCTTTGCCATTGTTTCCGCCAATTGAGCCACTTCCTGTGTTGCATCGATCAATCCATTGACGTTTTCCTTGATTTCATTGAAATCACCCTGGTAGTCTCCGGTAATCTTCTCGGGAACATCTCCTTTTGCAATCCGATCGATCGTCATCGCCGTTGTCATCACTGGAATTACAAAGGCATCAACTAATGTGTTAATGCCCACGATGAGATTCTGCCATTCTCCGGCAAAGGCTTCCGTATTGCCTCTGTTATCCAACTGACCCTTTTGCACAGATGCTATCAGACCAGTGGTCTCGTCTAACACATCACGTATTCTGGTTTTCATGGCGATGATATCACCTGCCAGAATGCCGATTTCATCGTATCGATCAACAGCGAAATTGGTAGAAAAATCCCCTTTGGACATGGCGTTTACAATGGAAACGACTTTATGAAGAGGCAAAATAATCCAGCGTGTTATCAAAAACCCCATCACGCCAATAAAGCCTAGCGTCATGAGACTCACAATCCAGATCACTTTTTCAACGGTTTTGCTCCTGGCGACGGCCTGATCGGCCGTTGTACGAAAGGCATCTTCTACCAACTCTGATTCCAGAGAAATCAGCATGTAAAAGACCTCTTTGATGGTGTTGCCGACCTCTTTCAATGCAGGGTATTTTTCGCTGGCCGTATAAGAATCCCCTGTCGTACATATTTCACTCACTTCATCGAACACGGTCTGGTATACATCAAGATCGGCAAGCATCTGTTCGATCAGATCTTTTTCCTTCTCATTGTTACTGCTGGCAGCGATCGTGTGAAGTTTCGTGATGCATTGTTCGAGAACGAGTTGGCTGTGAGTGGCTCTTTCCGCAATCCGCTCTGATTCTTCGCCCATCATATTGTCGACGATCAGCTCCGGAATGACAGCATGACTTTCTCTGAACAGTCGATCCAGTTGGACGATCTGCTCCTGAGTCGTGATATGATCCGTATAAAAGCCTTGCAGTGAAAAAACTTGCTCTTTAAAAGCTCCCAAAATTATGATGAGAATTCCGACAATCATCAACAGAAAAATACCCGTAGGAATGATGAGTTTGTGACTGATTTTCATAACGATGCTCCCCTTTTTCCTCACGTCTCAATCAATGTACACACCGGCACAGACAATGTATTTCTTCCCCTCAGATTCAAATAATTTCCCAAAGACCTTTTTCTGATGAATCCCGTTTTCTCCTGGTTTTTGGTAGCTATAGTAGGTCCAGCCATTACCCTCTTCAAGAGCTTTTTCCACGAGTTCTTCTCGAAAGATTTTCCCCCGTACATCGGGTTTCCCCTGATAGGATCGGCCAACGAGAGTCGGCTTATACGGATGGGCAAGAATCACACATTCAGGATCATAGACAAATACATAGAGTGCATTGTCTTTCATGAAAAACTCCCCATCCGGATCACCAATCATCTCAAGAGCTGCATCCCCCTTTTTTTCAAGCAATTTTCCGGCCTTTTCCACCAAAGCCATTGCCTCTTCATCGGAGATCTTTTCTTGTGCATATGTTATCCCCCATATCCCACCCCACAAGGAACATACTGTCAAAGCTGCAACGATCATGTTCGTTTTCATACTTAGTTATCCCCCATTGTTTTAATCCAACTAGTATTCCTGCAAGTTTAACGTGACAGATTCATGCCTTGAAATGTCCGAGCGACCCCAAGGGTCGCCCCTGCACCATTTACCCATCAGTTCTATGTTGTCAAAACACTATACACTCTTCTTTTCTTCCTACGAAGACCACTCGAATTCCTCTCAGGGACATATAATGAACCGGTCATCAGGGCTGTTGCCCTGTCTGTTTGATTCAGAAAGAGGTCGGAAGGAACTTTTTTCATCATATTTCGAACATTTTCATACGATTCGGTCGAGAGATTTTCGGACAGAAGCAATCGAGAGTTCCTGGGTTATCGACTGCTTCCTGACATCGAGAGCTTCGACGGTTTTATTGAACTTGCTCCATTTCAGTATTACGCAACTCCTCCGGGTCGACCGGTTTAAAAAGATAACGAATCGCCCCTAACGCATAGCCGCGCTCAACAATTGCTGCTCTTGGTTGATAGCGGTGACGAAAATAATCTGTATATCGCGGGTTTCTCGTCTGCCACGCAAGAGTCAGGCCACTTCAACCCCGTCCATATGTGGCATTTGTACATCAAGCAGCACCAGTTCGAAGTGATGTTGAGGACTAAACGCAAAGCGGCTTTCCCTGCTGAGGCAGTAAATATATTGCACTCCATATCCTCAAAGCACACCCTCTAAGGCCAGAAGATTCGCTGGCACATCGTCGACAAGTAAAATGTTTAGGGATGACTCTGCCATCATGAAGTCGTATCAAAAATAAGCAATCATTCCGTTCTTTCTCACCTCTTCTGTCTCGACGTATCCAGACGCGGAGAGGTGGAACAACACCTTATTGTCGATAGGAGTAATGTGAGAAATTTCAAAGATATGCCGGGCGAGACACGTTGATGTTGTATGCCTTATGCGCGACATTTTGAGACGAGTTCATACCGCTTGATTTTCTTCGACAAAGTTTTTGGGCTAATGCCTAACATCTCCGCTGCGTGGGCAACGTCTCCATCGGCCAACACCAGGATGTTCTGCAGATAACTACATTCAAAGCGTTTCAACGCCTGTTGCAGATTGTATGGATGGTCCGTTGCATGTTTTGTGTTGTGGATCGGTGATTCGAAAAACCCATTGTTTGTAGGCATCATCTGTCTCCTTTCTGCTAAAAACCCGTACACATTCATATGATAAAGCCTTCTACGTATTGTCTAAAGCAAATATGATGCCAAACCCCAAAATCACCTTGTAATCTCTTATATAATGAATGGTTTACTACGATTTGTCACACCATTTGCGACACGATACAACCCAGAAAAGGGGTAACACATGACTCATTTTTCGTAAAATTCATTCGAATTTCTTGATAAAGGAAGGGATAAGAGGAAAGGGTAATAATTTACACAAAGGGTAATAATTTACACATGTTGTGTTTTTCGATTGAGGAAGGAGGATGGCAAAAGGCGAAAAATGATATAAAATTTCTTTGTGGAACTTTATAATTTACCATATTTTTTTAATTTATTATAGAGTGTTTTACGTCCAACCCCTAAGGCTTGAGCAGCCTTGCTCTTTTGCCCGCCATGCTGGTGCAGCACTCTGGTAATATAGTCTCGTTCAAACGCTTCGACCGCTTCATCAAGAGGCAGACCATCTTGCACGTCCGGAGCATTATTCGATCTGACTGCCTGGGGTGGATGCTGATAAGCCAGTTCAACCTCGCCGATTGTCACATAACGGCGGACTTCATTCAATAATTCCCGCACATTGCCAGGCCAGTCGTAGTTGGAAAACCGGTTGAAGATCTCTTCCGGAATCACCGAAGCGGTGTCGCCGGACGCTGTCCGCTGTGCCAGAAAATCCTCGATGAGCAGCGGAATATCCTCTTTGTGTCGACGAAGAGGAGGTAACTCTAAGGCGATCACGTGCAAGCGGTGAAAGAAGTCTTCCCGTACTTTTCCCCTCTGGATCAGCTCCCGAAGGTTCTGATTGGTGGCAGCGATAATACGCACATCCGCCGCGCGGCTGGCGGTCGCACCGACGGGGGTAAATGTGTTTTCTTGTAACACCCGCAACAGCTTGGCTTGCATAGGCAGAGTCAGTTCGCCAACCTCATCCAAAAAGAGCGTACCGCCCTGGGCCCGGTCGAAATACCCCGGCGTATCACGTTCCGCACCCGTAAACGCCCCTTTACGATACCCAAAAAATTGAGGCTCAAAAAGATTCTCTTGAATCGCCCCACAATTCACCGGGACAAAGATCTTTGAATGCTGTTCGCTCAAGTTGAAAATCGTTCGGGCCGCTAATTCTTTACCGGTCCCGGATTCACCGTAGATGATGATCGTTTCGTCAGAGGCGGCAGCCCGAATGATACGCTCATAAACTTTTCGCATGAGCCCACTCTTGCCGATCAGGTACCCAAATCGGTCACGCTGCTGAAGGGTGACATGCAGGGCCCGGTTCTCCTGTTCCAGAATCTTGCGCCAGGAGATGTCCCGCACGGCAGCCATCTGCCGCTGCTGACCCTGCCAGACGATCGTCCGTATCTGGATTTCGGCCGGAATGCTTGTGCCATGCCGGCTGAGTAATTCCGCTTCGAACGGCAGCTCATCTCCGGAGCCCAGACGATCTAACACGCGTTCACGCCAATACGGAACCAGGAGATCTTGCACAGGCATGCCGAGTAATTCCTGCCGGCCATAACCACTGATCGTGGCTAGGGTCTGATTCACTTCAACGATCTGAGTCTGATCTGTAATGAGAATTCCTTCAAAGGTCGCTCCCGACAAAGCCTGAAACCGGGCAGCTTCATCCTGAAGAGCGCGTTGGAGCTTCAAGGTGGCCAGATGCAAACTAATTCGGGCCGACATTTCTTCCTTGCTAAAGGGTTTGGTAAGATAATCAGCTCCACCAACCTCAAACCCTTTCAGTTTGTTCGCGAGTTCGGTAGAGGAGGTGATGAAGATCACCGGAATCTCCTTCGTGACACGATTGTTTTTGACGTGCTGACACACCTCAAATCCGTCCATACCGGGCATCATGATATCTAACAGAATCAAATCCGGCGTCTGCGTTTCAAGCAAACTCAACGCAGTCGGCCCATCCAGAGCCGACAAAGTTCGATAGCCCTCTTTCTCCAAATACCAAGTCAGGATGTCTACATTGTCTCTATGATCATCGACGATTAAAATTGAGGCCTTTTTCATAGCCGCCTTCCGATGGTGGGACAGACATTTCTGCCTGGGCTGACAGACAGGAATGTCTGTCCCACCATTTTTCACACGTTATTTCTAAGATGCTCCATAGGGACCAGAAGCACCACGATGCCATGTTAGCACGTCACTGTCCCCTAAAAAACCCTGAGAGCCTGTATTGACTGCAGGAGTGTCTTGCAGCATTCCAACTCAACGGCCAGATCCTGGGAGACCTGCGTCATCTGTTGTGAACTGTCCACATACTGATCGATCAAGGCCTTGACTTCGTGAGTTGTTGCCAGGACTTCTTGTAGACCAGTCGATTGGTACTTCGTTGAGTGTTGGATCTGCGAAGACAGGTCACTCATCTGCATTGATCTGAATCGTACTGGTCTGCTGCTCATTGGTGGCCGTATGAATCTCATCCGTCATGGCCTTGACCTGCTCCAGGGCATGCATGGCTTGCGAAATGTCGGTCACTACCGTTGAAGAGCACCTGGAACTAGTCATAATTTTGTGGAGCGCCTCCTGAGCCTGGTGCATTCGTTGTGTGCCCTGTTCAACATTCTGCACACCGGCATGCACGGTGCGGCCCACCCGTCCGGTTTCGTGTTGCCAGGTTTGCGCACAATCGTGGCAATCTTTCTCCGTGATCGTCGCAATCAGCGCGTTTACAGACATCTTGACATTCCATAATAGGTTTCATTCCTTCTCGAATCCTCGATAGGGTCCGAATTAGGTTGACCCAGGCGCGACATTTCCATAGCGATAGATGCCTCACGATTCCTTCGATTGAATTCAAAGCTTCCATCTTCAGCCGGGACCAGATAGTTGTTCTGATCAGATTTCATGTAAGCCGTGCTTATGCCCATCTGATCTGACAGTACTTGTCAAGAAATTTCACAGAATTTCACGGAGTACTTCCTTTTCGGCATCCAGGTCATCGCTGCGATTCCCGGTTGATCGCATCGTCATGGCTGCGTTTCCTTCCCATGAGGTTTGTTAATGCGTTTGACCTTGGCAGTTAACATGAGAACACTCTTTGTTCATGACCGTTTTTACGGCAAAGGCGTGTTCTTCTGCCCATATTTTGAGAAGATGTAAACATAAAAGAATAACAAAACCTCTTCTTTCTCTAAAGGTCTCATTCTTTCAAGAATGGCTTGTGTAACACAACTCCTAACATAGTTCGTCCAGCGTGGATTTCCGTCTACGCGAGGATCCATCGTGCCAGAGAAAAAAGTTATTCATAATACTCCATTACGACTTAAAAATGGCCTCATAGAAGGTCACATCAGTCCCGGAGGGGCGGCATTGCCCCTCCGGGACTGGAATGGTTGGGGCGGTCGCTTCATCCCAGGGCTGATGCACTGCACGACACAAATGTCGCCCCGTTAGGACTTTTTTCGGAGCATTCATGACAATCGTAAAGTCGTAGGAAACATACATAATTTTTTTTGGACTTTTGTTCAACGAAGATCGCTGCTATCACGCAAAATCCAGAAAATTCTTTCTTAAAATAAATCCTTGTAGTTACTTATTCGCGTTTCACCTCCTGAGTTTACAAGAAAAAAGTTGACAGGTTTTGTTATATCGGGTTTATTATAAAAGGATGTATTCTTTGCGCATAAGGATTGTTGCAGTTATAGACCCATAGAATATATCGACCTCTAGTCATGTAGCTTTTTTAGTATAAGCGGGACGTTTTCTACACGAATCACTACTACAGCATTTCGGAACAGGGTTGGCTCAACGAATGATGTGTCTCCTTACTTCCGACAACGTTGTACTACAATCCGGAACAACCCGACGAGATGTGTTACTATTTTGTAAACGCTTCAGACGAAAGCGCCCAAAAAACATGCGTCGCATCTACCAGCGGATTGTTCTAGCAGCAGGAAAGGAGGATAGAAAGTATGGGTTGGCTGATTTTTTTGATTGGGGGGCTGATAGGGGCAATCATTGTCTATTATTTCTGGCGGCAAAAAGAGCAAGAAGCCAGGGAAAAAGAACGGATATTACAGCAACGGCTTGCCGATGCCGAGAGTGAAGTTCATCATCTGACATCTCAACTGAACGGGATAAAGCAGCAAGACGGACAACTGACAGACTCTCAGGCGAACGTGCAGAAGAAAACGGAAGAACTCCAGCAAGTCACGAAACAGTTGTCAACCGCGGGAGATGAACTACGGTCGTTACGCGAACAACTCGCTGCGGCAAGGGAAGACACCGCTAAGGCCCAAAACAGTGTGAAACAGCGAGACGAACAACTGGCAAGCTGTCAGACGGACGTGCAGAAGAAAACAGAAGAACTCCAACGGGTCACAGAGCAATTATCAACCGCCGAAGACGAACTGCGCTCGTTACGCGAACAACGTGCTACAGCGGCTTCCCCAATAATGCCTGTGATGGACAGCAGATCGACCCCTGAGACCGATGAAGAGCCAGAACCTCCCAGTCAACCGGACAAGCTCTCCCGAATCGAAGGGATTGGCCCTAAAGTTGCCCAGGTTTTGAATGAGAATGGCATTTTCACCTTTGCGCAACTTGCTCAAACCAACGTAAGCAGACTGCAAGAGATTCTACAAGAAGCTGGGCCCCGATTCAAAATGATTGTGCCGGAAAGTTGGCCAGAACAGGCGGATCTGGCCGCAAAAGGCGAGTGGGATCTTCTGAAAAAGCTCCAGGATGAACTTGACGGCGGTAAATATCGGCGGTAAAAAATCTCAAGGCATTATACTCCACCCTCTGACAGAGGGCTTAACTTCTGCCAGAGGGAAAAGTTCTTCTTCAGTTCGCTAGAATCGGAAATCACTCAGTATAGCATTTCGGAAAAAAGGATACATCACCCTGTCAGAGTTTTGTCATCCCTGGCAGGGTGAGCTCAACAGATGATGTATATACTAACTTCCGAAACACTCAAGTAGGTTTCCGATCGCCCCATACCTGAATTCAGGCATTACTTCTGAAATTGGAAATTACTAAATATCTCTATTATTTTAAATAAGTTATATATTTATTGTTATATTGTCATACCTTAAATAAGGTATAAAAATTTCCTGTGTTTCTGATGCGAACATTTTGCACATTCCTTCGTAAAAATGCCTATTTAGAAGCGAATTTACAGAATTTAGCGAAATACCGTTCGCACATGGCATATTTTTTGTATGAAGACGAGATGAATAGAGGTGTAGGAACACAGTATGCTATGTTTTCGATGCTGCTTTGAAGATGTGTGTTTGCCTTTGGATGACTTATGAATGCTGCCATGAAGACAAGAAGATATAAAAAGTTATGGGTTGTTGGGAGACAACTCAGAGCAATCCTGTGCAATTTGTGCCTTCGTGTCTTTATGGCGTAAACCTATGATAGAAGTACAAAATCTGCAAAAAACATTTGGCCCGATTAGGGCTGTGGACAAGATCAGCTTCAGCGTCGGTCAGGGTGAAGTACTGGGCTTTCTGGGACCGAATGGAGCTGGGAAAACGACTGCCATGCGGATGCTGACCGGCTTTCTGACTCCTGACGACGGCAGTGCCCAGATCTGCGGTTACGATATTCGGCAAGATTCCATAAAAGTCCGGGAATCACTGGGCTATCTTGCGGAACACGCGCCGGCTTACGAGGAAATGACGGTGTCGGCGTTTCTGAATTTTATCTGCGATGCCCGTCAGATCTATGGCTCGAAGAGGAAAGCCGCCCTGGATCGGGTACTCAAAAGCTGCTCGATTGAATCAGTATACCATCAAACCATCGAGACCCTGTCAAAAGGATATCGCCGCCGGGTCGGGTTGGCCCAGGCACTGATCCACGACCCGAAAGTCCTGGTGTTGGATGAACCAACCGACGGGCTCGATCCCAATCAGAAACATGATGTGCGACAATTAATCAACGCAATTGCCAAAGACAAGAGCATTATCGTCTCAACTCATATTCTTGAAGAGGTCGAAGCGGTCTGTTCCCGCATTATCATTATCGCAAACGGGCGGATTCTGGTGGACTCCACCCCTGACGCCTTAAAACGAGAGCATCAGGCGACCCTCTTCGAAATTTTTCGAAAAGTGACAACCGCCGGCGTAACGGAAGGAGTGGTACAATAATGAATGGATTTCTCACCGTGTTTAAACGAGAACTACAAGGCTACTTTGCGACGCCAGTAGCCTATGTCTTTCTCGTTATTTTCCTCTTTTTTTCAGGCTATCTGCCCTTCAAAGCCAAATTCTTCGAAATGGGCCAGGCCAACCTAAGCCTCTTTTTCGACAATCTGCCTCTACTGTTCATGTTTATGGTTCCCAGCGTCGCCATGCGGCTGTGGGCCGAAGAACGCCGCAGCGGGTCGATTGAACTCCTGTTAACCCTGCCGATCACCGTCCTCCAGGCCGTGTTGGGGAAATTCATGGCTGCCTGGGCTTTTCTCGGTATCGCCCTGCTGCTGACCTTCCCGATGCCGATGACGGTCGCCTATCTCGGTAATCCCGACGTCGGCCTGATCGGGTTGGGGTATTTCGGAAACTTTTTGATGGCAGGAGCTCTTCTGGCAGTCGGCAGTTTTTTCTCGGCAATCAGCAAAAGCCAGATTATTAGCTTCATTTTATCGGTTGTGGTGTGCGCACTGCTGATTTATGCCGGCGCACCGACAACCTTAAAGTTTTTGACGGCATTTCTGCCGCGCGGACTGGTGGACGCGATCGAATCGATCGGCCTGCCGGGACACATCGATCCGATGTTAAAAGGTATTTTAAATATGTATGATGTAGCCTATTTTCTCCTCATGATCGTGGGGTGGATCGCGAGCTGCTGCATCATCCTGGATGAAAGGAAGGCGAACTCATGAATCGAAGTATGCGAGCAATTGTGGCGATACTCCTGATCGGAGTGATCGTCTTGAGCCTCAACAGCATTTTGCGCAACTCTCCGCAGGCCTTCAGGCTTGACATGACCGACGAACAGCTCTACACACTGTCGGACAGCACCGAAACCGTGCTGGGCAAACTACGCCAGCCGCTGACTCTGAAACTCTATTTCAGCCGGACCGTTTCTCTGAATGCACCAGATCAGATTCAGTTTTTCACGAATTACTACAGCTTTGTCAAAGCCCTGGTAGAAGAGTACGAACGTCATTCGAACGGGATGTTGACCGTCGAATTCATTGACCCACTGCCCTTTTCGGATGACGAAGAGGATGCTTTGCGATACGGCCTGAAGCGTTTCCCACTGTCGGAAGAAGAAAACTTCTTTTTCGGCGCGGTCTTGACGACCGGCTTTGGCGTGGTGAAGCAGATTCCCTTCTTCGCTCCTGATCGCAACACCTTTGTGGAATACGATCTGACGCGCCTGATCGATTCCGCTATTACACGCGAGAAAACCCGCCTTGGAATTCTCAGTTCGCTATCGGTCATGGGCGATGCGGCCAGTCCGTATATGGCGCAGATGAAGATGATGCAAGGCCAGCCATTAGCCCCGGCCTGGAAAATCGTTCAGCAGCTTCAGCAGCGCTATGAGGTCAGTTCAATTTCTACTGACAGCGAAGCGATAGAAGATGTGGATCTGCTGCTGGTGATCCATCCGAAAGACCTGCCGGAATCAGCGCTATTTGCTCTCGATCAATTTGTCGTCAAAGGCGGACGGGCAGTCTTTCTGATCGATCCCTACAGCTTTGTCGAACAGCCCGACCCACGGATGGGGCAGCAGGCCCAATTCGCGCCGCGCAATTCCGACCTGAATGTGCTCTTGAAAACCTGGGGCGTGGAAATGGAAGAAGGTAAATTTGCCGGCGACCGCTTATTGGCCCAGAAAATCCGCACCAGCGCGCAATCGCCTTTTGAACCGTTGATCGGCTACCTGAATTTAGGCTGTCGCGATTGTGCCAACCGTGAGAATGTGATCAGTTCCGAACTGCAAGAAGTCGTGATGCTCTTCGCCGGTTCACTGAAAGCAGTCGAAGACTCTGAAGATTCCGCTGCCAAAAGCGAATTCATTCCCCTGCTGCAAACCACCGATCGCGGCAATGTTTGGGAAGTCGAGAGTCCAATCGAATTGCTCTATCTCGATCCAGGGGCGCTGATGGACAAATTCTCCGAAGGCGAAGAACCGGTCGTGATGGGAGCCATCGTGACTGGAACCTTCCGCTCAAATTTCCCGGATGGAATCGACATTACGGAAGAACCGCCGCAAACCGGCGGGGAAAAGCAGGACTCAGAGGCGGAACCTGTCACGCGCCATCTCGATGCGGTGGCTGTGGCAGAGCAGGAAGGCGCAATTGCCGTGTTCAGCGATGTCGATTTTATCAGCGATATGCTAGCCTACCAGGACACCTTTTTCGGCATGTCCGCGACTGTCGGGAACAACAGCGACCTTTTGCTGAATACGCTCGACGATTTCAGCGGCTCAGGCGACCTGATCGGTCTGCGTACCCGTGGCAATTTCCAACGGCCATTTATCGTGGTAGAGCAGATTCAGCAGGAGGCCGAATACCGCATGGCAGAAGAAGAAAATGCTATTGTCGCAGAAATCGACAAATTTAACGCAGAGTTACAGTCGCTTATTGCTCAGCAGCAGGGTCAGGAGCAAGAGGTGCTGGAAAACTCGATCCTGAAGAAACGCCAGGAGTTGGAACTGAGCATTCATCAAGCCGAACGCCAACTGCGTCAGGTTCGTATGAAGAAGCGTGAACAGATCGATGCGCTGGGTAAAACGCTCCAACAGATCAACTCCCTGGCGGCACCCGCCATCATCCTCTGCCTCGGCATTTTTGTCGGAATCAGACAGCGGGTCTTACGTCAGCGTCATTTGCAAACCTTACGAACCCAGGAACATGCGTAGCATCTGAGATCTAGAGGCTTTGTTGTATACCCCTGACAGGGTTTTTACCCCTGTCAGGGTCGCGTACACACCTCAGATGGCAGATGTTCCACCATAGCAAAATATGAGTAACCGAAATGTAATTGTGTTAAGTATTGTGGCTGCGATTACGCTGATTTGGGCGGTGATCCAATCGCATGTCGCAAATTCGAATGCGAATAGGCCGCAAAGAGCATCTTTTGAAGAATCCTATCTGATTCAAGGCCTGGATTTGGCATCGATTGCGTCGATCCGGATTGGAACGGGCGATGACGCGCTTACCCTCGTTCGGCAAGGACCGCAGTTTGTCGTCGCTTCGAAACAGGGCTACCCTGCGGATACGGAAAAAATCAACCGTTTGCTGATCGATTTGACCGATTTGAGAGTCACAGAATTGGTCACAGATGACGAGGAGAATCATAAAAGCCTGCATGTCACCGAAGACAACGTCGAGAGCCTTGTTCGATTCTTCGATCAAAGTGATACGTTGATGACAGGAATCGCGATTGGTTCCCGTCACATTGTGGAAGGCGGCACAGGCCCATCGCAAAGCTATGTCCGTCTGTTATCGAGCTCAAACGTCTTTTTAGCGCAAGATGCTCCGAGTGTGGAAGATTCTGCGATTGAGTATCTGGATCGGAATATTCTCGACCTCGAAGGCGATGAAATCGCCCAAGTCGAAGTATCCCTACCGGACTCAAGCTACCAGGTGAAAGCCGGGACCAAAGACGATACAGCGAAGTATGTTCTGAACAGGCTGCCGGAAGGTAGAGAACTTGATGACACAAAGGCCGGAGAGCTTTTTTCGGCCTTTGCCAGCGTTACATTGCAAGATGTGCAGAAGGCCGAGAAATTCGAAGAGGGCCTGACTCCTGTCGGGACAGCGGTTTGCACACTTAAGAATCAGGTGGCATATTCTGTCGAGGTCTTCAAAAAAGATGATACACCGTATGTGCGGATCAGTGCAGAATCCCTCGACAAAACTCAGATCGTCAAAGAAGACCGGGTGGAGACGGACGAAGAACTCAGAGCCAAAGAGGCCAAACTCCTGGCCCGTGATGAGGCGGAGAAATTCACACAACGCCATCAGGGCTGGATGTATGAAATACCGAAGTGGAAGGCTGACAAGCTGCTGACAGCGCGTAACAACTTGCTTAAAGAGATCGAAACGCCGGATGAAATTGCCCCAGCCAGCGGAAGCGAGGCCATTCCTTCCGTCACAAATTAGTCCAGTAACCTGACCATTCACAACCTGACAGGTCTTTGAAACCTGTCAGGTTTTTCTTCATAAGCAATCCTGCATCACCGCATAATTCTTCAGCAATTCTTCCACGTTTTTGTAGGCGCTCTCGATGAGCATAACACCACAATATTCGATGCCACACAATGCAGCGAACACAGCAGCAAAATCGATCACACCTTCGCCGAGATTCAGATGGAAATCACAGCTCCCGTCGGTATCCTTCAGGTGAACATGCGCCAATTCCGTTCCAACGTCACGGATAAACGCATCTGCTGCAATGCCGCAGCGGTGGGCGTGCCCAACATCAAGCAGAGCTTTCAGATTGTCCTTGCCTACCTCCCGAATAAAACTCACAAGCTGCTGTTATTGACTGTTACCATTGATTCGTTACAGATTTTCGTCATTTCTTTTGTCGTTATCATACGTTCAACTCGCTATCCTTTCCAGCAAAGCAACACATTCATCGATAAGCATTCTATCTGGCGTGTTTCCAGCACGTTGACCATGGGCCTCAAGAATTTGTGTCTTTCTATGCATTGCGTGAGCTCTTTTTTGAACACAAACAAGAAGAGCTCATACACTGGCCTGAGCCGACACTCCGGAATTGCCCGGAGACGTCGTACAATGTGGGAAATGATGTGTAATCATCTTCTGGAGTCGGGAGACTAGATTGCGCAGCTCCTACACTTGTCGATGACTCTGTTTTTCCGTACTTTCCCAGTTTTTTGTTGACGGGCTCGACGAGATTACGCACGCTGGTAATGACAGCGAATGGACTGAGGCTGTTTCATGAAGAAGCTCCTTTCGATGATGAGTTTTATGATGTTGTTGGCGACACCATCCTATTGTCTCAGGCTCCGCCGTTATCTAGAAAAAATAACCGGAAAAAACACATTGGTCTCAAAATTGTGAATTGACTGTTTGGAGGGAGCTGACAGCATCTATTCAAGATATCCGATGAATAGCTGGGAAGGGGTTGGCATGAGCGAAGCGTTCACCCTATATGATGAAAAAGGAGAAGGAGAGTATGAAATTCACTTTACGAGCAAAACTGGTGTTGTCAGTAAGCTTAGTCATCTTTCTGGTATTAGGAACAACCACGTTTGTCTCTATTCAGGCTCTGAGACGAGATTATCTCGAGGCTCTCGAGTGGCGGGCCGAAACATTGGCTCAAAACATTGTGAGTACCATCGTGAAGCAGTATAACCTTTTTTTGAATAGAGAAGATATTGAACAGATGCTGCCCGGGATATTAGAATCGGCATCCTTACAATGTTCGCAATTATATAAACTCAACGAAGGGAAAAACATCGCCCATTTGGCTGTGATCAATAGGTCGGGTGAGATTATCGCGCATAATGACAGAAGCTTGTGGCACACTCCGGTTGAAAGTGACGCATTACGCAAACACCTCGCTCGTCGGGAACAGATGACAGTGCTCGATGGAACAGCGTATCACACACTTGTCCCCATTTTTGCCTTAGAAGACGTATATATCGGGACTATCGATATTGGAGTCCCTAAGGATTTCGTAGAAAAAAAAATACAGGGGCTTCTAGAGCAGTCAATTGAGGTCTTTTTGATCTTTGCATGTGTTGCATTTCTGGCGATCTCGATCCTGGTACATGTTCTGGTGACCAAACCTATTCGAGCGCTTATCACTGTGGGGAAAAAAGTCGCAAAAGGGGAATTTGCCTCTATGCATTCGACGTCACAGGAAGATGGAATGGCCGTCCACCATAAGAAAAAATCGTCAGATGAAATTGGAACATTAGCCGTTGTGTTTCAGAACATGATTGTATACCTTCAAGATATGGCCTATGCGGCGACTCGTATTGCGGCTGGCGATCTCAGTCAAACAGTGCTCCCTCGATCGGATAACGATGTATTAGGCATGGCATTTCAACAAATGTCAGGCTATCTTAACAAGATGTCAGCCATTGCAACGGCTATTGCCAATGGCAACCTTCAACACGATCTTCAGCCCAATAACGAGCACGATGTCCTGGGAATGGCCTTTCACAATATGAAGTCTCTTCGTCATGCTATCAGCCACATCATAGAAGAAACCGAAAACGTGAGAACCGCCTCCGAATCCCTTTCACATATTAGCGATCACATGGCATTAGGCGCAGAACAAATCGCCCAACAAGCTCAATCCGTATCTTCACATAGCCATCAGGTGAGCGAGAGTATGACGAGTGTCTCCACAGCCACCGAAGAAATGTCAGTTAATATCCGGGAGATTTCCCATAATGCGGTTGATGTCACGAATGTTGTGGCGACAGCAGTCCAGATCGCCCAGGCTGCAAACTCTGCGATTCACGATCTTGGGGCGCGATCTCGAGAAATCGGCGACATTATCAAAATTATCACCGATATTACCCAACAGACCAATTTACTCGCCCTAAATGCCACGATTGAAGCGGCACGCGCCGGAGAGTTGGGGAAAGGGTTTACTGTCGTGGCCAATGAAATCAAGGAATTATCGCGGGAAATCGCGGTTTCGGCAGAGGATATTACGCACAAACTCGAAGCAATGCAATCGGGGACCACAACCGCGACAGAGGCCATTACAGAAATGTCAACGATTATTCATCAGGTTGACGACCGTTCCCGTACGATCATGATAGCTGTCGAGGAACAGCATGCCATGACGAATGACATCTCTTCCACGATTGCTGCCGTTTCCAAGGGGAGTGGCGAAGTGACCCGATCCATGCTCGACGTGGCCGCAGTGACCAAAAATTCTGGGGACCAAGCGGTGGATGTTCAACGCGCTGCTGAAGAACTCGCCTCTTTTGCCGATCACCTGCAACAACTCGTCGGGAAGTTTAGGGTCTGATAGAGGCATCCTCAGTTAGTCCATAGCACACTGCAACCCACCACCCAGGAGGCAAGGCTGTTACGTTCTAAAATAGTCTAAGAGTTCTTTGAAATTGCTTGCCAAATGAATCGCGACGTCTTTGCTCGACTCAAAGCCCAATTCGCGACTGATCGTCAGGTGGACAGTGCCTTCTGGCTCTCAAGCATGACTTTGACGGGTTGGAGACAGGTGGGCAGATTTCCTTTGACTTGAATCACATCGTCGTTGCCGCAATATATTTGGTGAGTCTGTCGGTTTTCTTCAACAGAGAAAGCGCGTACAATACGTTACTCATGATATCAAGAGATCATCTTAGTGAATCCCTCTTTTTTCAAGGGATTCCATAACGATTGTTCGAAGAACGTCACAGCCCTGGGCCAAGCCAGGGGTTTATCTCTGATTATTACTCTGATGGCGACTTTCGAAAGCGACAACCGCAAACCCTTTGCCCTGGTCACCAACTCTGGCGGCTTCAATCGTGGCATTTCATGACAGGAGATTCGTCTGACTGGCAATTTCATCAATGAACTGAATTTTCTGAAAAATCACTCGAATGGCTGTGACGGTTTTGGCTACGGCCTACCCTGATTCTTGAGCATCCCGGGCGACTTGACGAGCGATGGATTCCGTCTGCGAGGCATTCTCTGCATTCTGATGGATGTTCGTCGCCATCTCTTCCATCGATATCTCAATGGGGAAGAAACATTTTGTCAATTTTTAATGCCTGTCCCGTGCCACTACACCGCCTTATACGGGTCTTATACGATAAGGTCTCCCATGTTTTTCTCGTGTAGAGCTCTCAGAATTTTTCGTACCACGTTTGAAAATTGAGCCTGTGACAAATTCAGTTCATAATTTTGTTGACAATGTTTCTTGTACTCAGCACACTATTATTGGTATTTCTTCTGACCTATTCATGTATCAGAGTGACGTCCGTGCAGGAGCAGAAATGTGCTAAGGGAGCTCTCATGAACATGGTGCTTCCGCTGTATATCTGATCTTCGACACGTACTTTGGAAACCCTCTAAAAGGGGCGTGTACCGAATCGCTGGAATCTTCTGCTTCTCGGTGAATGCCAGGAATATTGCTTTCAGGAATACCCTCGCTGCCCCAAAGCAAGTGTCGATGAGCCAAGAAAGGTTCTTCGAAATCGCTTCAGAAAAGACGTGAAGAGGCAGAGAACGAATTCATAGTGAGACAAAAGGAGTAGCGTCTATGGAATCATCGGAACAACGGCTCATAGAGCTTCTGCAGTCGGAAGATACGGACAGTCAATTACGAGCGATTAATGCATTACGGCATACGAAATCTCCAGAGGCGCTGCAAGCACTGATCGAACTGACTGACGATTCGAATGAAAATATTCGCGCGGCAGTAACCTATACGTTAGGGAGGATTCAGGTCGATATTGTGATTCCTGCTCTCATTCATTCATTGCAGGATATTTTGCCAAAAGTGCGTTGGACAGCAGCCCTGGCATTGGGCCAGAGAAAGGCTGTTGCAGCGATACAACCGCTGTTTACGGCGTTACGTGATCGTGATATCATTGTCCGGGGAAGCGTTGCTGAAGCCTTAGCCCTTATCGGGACTCCTGAAGTCGAACAACTTCTCATCGCATTACTGCATGACGAGGAGAAGGATTTGCGGCGATGGGCCTCTTACGCGTTAGGGCAAATGCGTGCTGTCAGCGCAATTGACCCGTTGACAGCGACACTTCAGGATAGCAGTACGGAAGTGCGGGAGAGTGCTGTGGTGTCATTAGCCGAAATTGGAGATGAACGAGCGATAGAACCCTTATTGAACACTCTGCGAGACCCCGATTCCGAAGTTCGAAATACTGCATCGGAGATGCTTCGAGAGTTTAAAAGCCCTCGTGCAGTCAAAATTCTTTTGGATTCCCTGAAACAAGGGAGCATCCAGGAACGTCGCAGTATTATTCTGGCCCTGGGGCAGATGCACTGTGTTGAAGCAGTACCAGATATTATCGAGTGTTTACGTGATGACGACACCGTTATCCGAAGTAGCGCGGCATATGCTCTTGGAGTGATTGCTCCTGTTGAAGCGGTCGAAGCACTGATCACCAGTCTGTCAGATGACGACTTCAAAGTTCAGGAAAACGCAGCGTATGCGCTCGGAACGATCAAGGATGAGCGAGCAATCCCTTCACTCTTAACCATCACAGAATCGTCACACGATGCTGTGCGTTTGGGAGCGGTTTATGCACTAGGCTCGTTCCAATCCCGGGAGGCTGTTCCATTATTGCTACATGCTATTCATGACGTGAGTCCGGCCATCCGGAAGAGCGCTATCTATGCTCTCGGTCAAATTCGTTCTCCTCAGGCAATTCCCGCTCTTTTAGATGCCCTCAAAGATCATAATAGCTACGTCCGTCAAAAAGCAGCCGACTCCCTGGAGAAGATTGCGTCCACAGAATCTCTGGACCTGTTCCTGAATTTCCTTCGTGCTGAAACCGATGAATACGCCAGAGCGGTCGTGATTTATCTTCTGCAGGAAATTGGCGGAAAAGATCTCTCATCAATTCTTCGGATGTTCGGAGAGAGTGGAGAGGAACTCAAACATAGTATTCAATCTGCGATAGAAGAACTTCACGATTGATACGGGGGAGGCTCTCGATTATAATAAGATACCCTATCTGTCATCTTTGAAAAGCATGAGATTCAATAATGGGTACATGAGCATAGGAACATGATGATTATGAAAAAAAAAGGGATCGTGTTGTTCTTGTTGGGAATTCTTCTTCTTGGCGGATGCTTTGCAAATATCCCACTTACGCACTATTACACGTTTCAACCTGCGAGCGAGAGGAAACTCGACAGGGAGCCTTTGACATCCAAATATCCATATGTGATTGGGATTGAGGAATTCGAGGCAGACGCTCCATACCAACAGGATAGAATTGTGTTTCGCACCTCTGCCTATGAGGTAAACTTTTATGAATACCATCGATGGCTGCGTCCTCCAACAGAGCTACTGCAAGAACAGACGGTAGAACTCCTGACCGCATCAATGCTGTTTCAACATGTTCACGCCTACGCACTCGAATCTTTTGCTGATTATAGCCTGACTGGCAGGCTTGTCATGTTCGATCAATGGTATCACGAAGATAAAACAGCGTCGGTCTACGTTGGAATTACATATCAACTTATCGATCCTGAACAGCAACGCATCGTGTGGAATGATACGATCACTGTCACGTCCCACATATCGAGTTTAGAGGTTGTCGAGACAATAAAGGCGTTTGAATCGGCTTTGCACGACAATATTCTTCAGGCCATTACGGAGATCGATCGGATCGTAGGTCAGGACCAATAACTTGAGGCGGTTGATGCTCATGAAAGAGAATGTGTCCTCTCGTTATGTTATAACTTCACGAGATGAAAGAAGACATCTTTCCACCCAACCTTGTGACTTGATCACTTACTCAGGCATCCATGCCAGATCTTTTTATGAATTATTCAGAGAGTGTCCCAGAAGAGTTCACAGTTGTTCCATACATCACTGAAATTACAGCTGTTGCGAAACGGGGTCATAAAGACATAAGCACCGAGAACCTGCTGCTCGCATTTGTGGACATCTATCAGGATCGGCCTGCCCTCGTGGAAGAATTTGTGATGACCGTTCTCGATCGGGCTCTTAGCGACCAACTCGAAATTACGCCCAGAGCATTCAGATTATCCCTGTTGACCGCTGTCAAACTCTGTCTCAGAAAACGAAGCATTCGAGATTATGAATTTTTTTCGATCCAGGCCTGGAAACAGGTCGTGCTCAAATGTCTGGAACGACTCGATGATGAATTTCTTCAGTTTTGCCTCCGCGATGTGAGTACGGTCAAAATTTATCGTTATAGCGCGCTCCAGCTTCTTGGCGGACTGCTCAACCATTCCCATCTGATGTCATCGGAGGGGGTATGTATCCTCGATGGCGGTTGCAGCATCAATATCGGCTTAAAATGCTTAAACGATTCGGAGAGTTTTCAGGAGATCGCGTTATCTCCTGAAATAGCCTTGATTCTGGGCGATAGCCTACCATACTTCCCTATCCGGTATGCTCTTGGGATCGATAAATATCCTCCCAGTCTCGAACGAACCCTGGCCAGCCTCTTCCCGTCGGAAGTCAAACGATGGGAAGATACCTATGTGAAACTCTATTACCTGAAAAAAGAGAAGGTTCAGTACCGTCAGCAGGATATTTTATTCTTAGATCAGCAGCGAGAGTTTCAGGGGAAATTTCATATCGTCTTTCTGAGCAGTCTTTTGCGGCGTTTTCCGCAACATCAGATCGCAGATGTGCTGGAACAAGTCAATTATGTGACAAGCCACCAGAGTTTTTTAGTGATAAATGAGCAAGTCTCTGAAGAAACCATTGAGGGGGGAGGGACCTATGCGACATATATTCTCCCGAAAGATTTGCTCGAACATCTTGTGCGGCAAATGGATGGCACCCATACCTTTGGGCTGTATGAATTGCTGAATACTGCTTTCCAACTCTTTGTCTACCCTGATGAAAATTGTCAAAAAGTTTCCCCAGGCAGGGATTTTCAAGTCTTCCTTCACCGTCATACCACAATTCCGCAAGGATAAAAACACTCCGGTTTTCCTAAGACACAAAGTATTCACATCAATGAAGGGGACAGATAGAAAACATTTTGCCCGTGCATATAGGTGAACGACTGAAGGCCTGAAACGTTTCCAAAAACCTTTCAGGCCTTCCCAACAACAAGATTCTGTCCAGAAATCTATTCTGCCGAATCGACCGGAGCGGCAGCTGGTCGGGCTCCTAGCTCCCGATCAATCATAAAGATGCCTTGAGGATGATCGCCGATCATCTTCAATTTTTCCACGATATCTGATGCCGTATTCTCTTCCTCAATCTGTTCGGTAATAAACCATTGGAGAAAAATCCCTGTCGCATGATCTCGTTCATCTGCGGCGATGTCGGCCAGGTTGTTAATCAGGGTGGTCACATGTTGCTCATGGACGTATGCTGCTTCAAATGAAGCAAGAGGAGAGTCCCATTCCGTCTGAGGAGCTTCGATTGCTGTCAGCAAGACTTTCCCACCTTGTTCGTTGATATAATTATAGATTTTCATCCCATGGGTCAATTCTTCCTGAGCCTGGACATTCATCCAGTTCGCAAACCCATTAAGATTTTTTGCGCTAAAATCTGCTGACATTGAAAGATAGAGATACGATGAATAAAATTCGGCATTAATTTGTTTATTCAGTGCTGCTTCCATTTTGGGGCTTAACATAATGACAATCCTCCTGGTAAATAGAACGTCTCTTTTGAAGACCTTCATATAAATTGACGATCTTTCAGGGGATACACATATCCCCACTCTTCCTTGTATCTTCTGCCACAGCAGAAGATTGTCAAGAGAAAATAGCAGAGTTTTTTTAAAAGCTCTTCAACAGTAAGATCGTGCGAAACTATAGCGATCCTGCATGAGCTGTCATGGTAGAACAGACATTCTTGTCTGTGCAGACAGACAGGAATGTCTGTTACCACATTCCATTCCATGTAGAATCGTCATATCAATAAGTCTGAACGAGTCGTATATGCGAACAACCTGCTTCACACATGAATAAACCTATTGATACAGAATTGCCAACTGGGCTCTTTTGGCAAGTGCATAGGAAATCTCATGAGCAAGGCTCACCCAACATGATGAACTTGGAGCTCAACCCTGACAGGGGTTGAAACCCTGTCAGAGTTATTTTCAATGGAGAAGCGTACAGTTCCCCCAGCCCCCCCCAAAAAAAAAGACCTGACAGATTTCAACGGAAACTATCAGGTCTTTTCTATAAACTGAGGAGGAGGGGATCGAACCCCCGGCCTCTGGAACCAGAATCCAGCGCTCTACCAGTTGAGCTACTCCTCAACATCTGCGTCTTTCAGAATACAGCAAGCTTTTTTCTCTCCAAAGAAAATTGTCAAGAAAAATTTTATGCTTTCATGCTTCTCGCGCCCGAATCCACTCAATAGCCTTGTGAATGCGATGTTGCACAGTCTGCTTGCCACAGAGAGCCATCACATCAAAAAGTCCCGGGCTCGCGCCCCCACCCGTCAAGGCCAGCCTGATCGGCTGGGCAACTTTACCGAGTTTTAGCTCCTGTTGTTCGGCGAAATCATGGATAGTTTTGTCGAGTGTGGGAACATCGAACGGTTCGAGCGGTTCGAACAGATCCAGCACAGACTCCAGTAATTCTGGCGTATCAGCCTTAAAGGCTTTTTTTGCAGCTTTCGGCTGATACTCTAATTCGTCGGCAAAATAATAGTGCATCATCTCCGCCATCTCGACCAGAGTTTTGCTGCGCTCTTGCAAGGTGATAATCACCTGATGCAGCCACGTGCTGTCCGCCGTCACTTGGCTGCCATCCACCGGACAGCGAGGTGTGGAATACTGCTGCTGTAAAAACGGCATCAGCAATTCAGCAAGTTTTTGAGGAGTCGATTCCTTAAGATAATGCTGATTCAACCAGAGTAATTTATCCGTATCGAACACTCCGGCAGATTTGCCGACCCCTTCCAGGGAAAACGCCGCGATCATTTCCTCAACAGAAAAGATTTCCTGATCGCCGTGAGCCCATCCCAATCGAACGAGATAATTCACCAGAGCCTCAGGCAGATACCCCGTTTCTTGATACGACATGACAGAGGTTGCAGCGTGACGTTTACTGAGTTTGGCTTTATCTTTCCCTAAAATCAGCGGAATGTGAGCAAATTTCGGCGTCCGATAGCCCAGAGCTTCATACATCAAGATCTGTTTTGGGGTATTACTTAAATGATCGCTGCCGCGAATCACATGCGTCAGCTCCATGCTCGCATCATCGACCACCACACAAAAATTATAGGTCGGGCTGCCATCCGTACGCACAATAATCAAATCGTCAAGCTCGGCATTCGGAAAACTCACATCCCCTTGCACCAGATCATGCACAATCGTTTCTCCATCCAGTGGGATTTTAAAACGAACGGTATAGGGCTGGTCTTCGGGCTGATCCTGACGATCGCGGCAGGTACGGTCGTATCTGGGAGGTCTGCCCTCCTGTTTCGCCCGTTCGCGTTTTTCCTTCAATTCTTCCTGCGTGCAATAACATTTATAGGCTTTACCCTCTTCGAGTAATCGTTGAGCATATTCCCGATATACATCGTAGCGCTGCGTTTGATAAAACGGTCCTTCATCCCAATCCAATCCCATCCAACGCATACTGTCAAAAATCGCCTGAATCGCTTCATCTGTTGACCGTTCGGCATCTGTATCCTCGATGCGCAAAATAAAGGTGCCATTGTGATGTCTGGCAAATAGCCAGTTAAACAATGCGGTGCGCGCCCCGCCGATGTGTAAATATCCTGTTGGACTCGGAGCGAATCGGGTTCGTACATTTGTCATAGTGACCTCTCTGTCTTATTGTATCGTCATGTAGGCGTTCTAAATCAGATGTATCACAACCCTGCCAGGGGTTCATGACCGCACAACTCACTTAGCATACCTAGTGATTAACATAAGCTTCTATATTTCTCTTAATAATTTAGATAAGGAACTTGACCCCTCAGAACTTGTCAATAAAAAGTCCGTATCAATTCATCTTCCGGGCAAGGGCGTTCATTCAGAGTTTCCTGAAATCGTGCGGATTATTCTACGGAATGGCTTTCCGCAGCATGCCAGGCCATGAAGAGATCGACACTTTCTTCAGTCAGTTGCGTTCCTCTACTATTCCGAATAATCCGAAGAGCTTTGTCCTCTGGTAAGCTGTTCTGATAAGGGCGTTCGCTTCGTAAAGCAGCGTATATATCAGACACGGCGATGATGCTCGCCCAAAATGGGATCGTTGTCAGTCCATACGGATAACCTTTGCCATCAGGACGCTCATGATGGTAAAGAACCATTGACACGATCTCTGTCATGCTCGGGATTGGCTTGAGGATATTGGCCCCAATGATCGGATGCTGTTTAATAATGTCGAATTCTTCCGCAATCAACGCGCCAGGCTTCAACAGTACATCATCACGAATCCCAATTTTCCCGATATCATGCAGCCGACCGCCAATTGTCACCATCTCGATTTCTTCATGACTGACTTTCAGCATTCGTGCAATCCCCGACGCAATCCTGGCGACCGTTTCCGAGTGCCCTCTGGTATACGGATCACGCGCCTCCAATGCCGAGACAAGGCTGGCAATGCTGGCCAGCATCAGGGTTCGTTCGGTTTCAAGGCGTTCACGCTCCTTCAACAGGATTTGAAATTGATCCGAGAGTAAACGCTCGACCAGGATGACGAGCTGATCGATATTAAACGGTTTGACAATATAAGAGGCCGCGCCTCGTCGGATAATGCGTTTCATGTGGCCCCGATCGCTAATCGTGCTCATGACCACAAACGGAATCGATGCGTATTCCTCCTGAGCGCTGGCATGGAGTGCCTCACAGAATTCGAATCCGTTCATGACCGGCATATCGAGATCGCTTAAGATCAGATCCGGCTTGCGTTGCTTGACAAGCTCGTAGGCAATCTTGCCATTCTTGGCTGTTACAACCTGGAACCCGGCTTTTTCAAGCCCCTCTTTCACTAATCGACACACCAACCGAGAATCGTCGACGACCAGAATCAGGCGTTCATGATGGAATCTAAACTTGGAACGGACATCCTGAATGGTAGATAACAGCGTCGTTTTGGCATCTCGCTTCGGCACATACGCCCAGGCTCCCGCCTGAAACCCCAAATCGATGTCGCTGTTCGAGTCGAACGCGCTGACAATAATAATCGGAATGCCGCGAGTCGCTGGATTCTTTTGTAAAGACTGACAAAATTCGATCCCATCCATCTCTGGCATATCGAGATCGGTAATAATCAGATCGAACTTCTGAGATTGAGAAAGAGCCAATCCTTCTCGGCCATTTTGAGCCTCGGTGATCTCGGATCGTAAGGGCTCTAAGAGCTCTATCATTCCTCTGCGGGTCGAGGCACTATCTTCAATCATTAAAATCCGAAAATTGTTCATACAGCAGATTCCCAAGCTTTACAAGCCGCTGCGCACCACATCATGCAATCGTAACAGTCCGAGACAGCGTTGTTGATCATCAACGACCGAAAGGACACTGATTTGTGATGGACGATTTTCCATCAAAGTTAACGCATCATAGACAAGTTCGTCGGGAGAGACGACAACCGGATGTTGCGTCATAATATGCTTTGCCTGTAAGTATTCCAACTCTGTCGGTTTGCTTTTCTGGATCCAGCGGCGCAGATCGCCGTCTGTGATGACTCCGGCAAGGCATCCGGCTTCATCGATAATATTGACAGCCCCCATACCACCTCGTGTAATCGTACCAACGACATCGATCCAGGTCGCATCCGGCGGCAGCACAGGATTGTCAGTCCCACTGTGCATGAGATGACGGACTCTGAGGGTTAAACGTTTTCCCAGGCGACCGGAGGGATGATTCTCCGCGAAATTCTGAGGAGTAATGTGCTTGTTCTGCATCAATGCCATCGCCAGGGCATCCCCCAGAGCCAGAGCAACCGTTGTACTCGTCGTTGGAGCGAGGTTCAACGGACAAATTTCTCGATCGATCGTCGCATCGAGAATAACATCGGCTTGCCTCGCCAGACTGGATGTGAGATTACCTACAATGGCAATGAGAGGCACTCGGCGTTGTTCCAAATGTGGAATGAGAGCGAGAATTTCCTCAGTTTCCCCACTATTGCTTAATACGATCGTCACGTCTTGAGAGGTCATGACGCCCAGATCGCCATGCAGGGCATCGCAAGGATGCAGAGCGAGTGCCACCGTACCGATACTGCAAAAGGTGGCTGCAATTTTCTGAGCGATAATTCCCGATTTGCCGACCCCTATGACGATCACTTTCCCGGTACAGCCTGTCAAAAAATTCAAGGCGCGTTCGACGTGTTCTGGCTCTAATTGGGACGCAACTTTTTCGATCGCATCGGCTTCGGCTTCGAGATATTCAGTGAGTTGTGTGGTAGATGTTTTCGGAATCATGATTTTTCTGAAAATAAGCGATCAAGTTCATCAGGCCAAAATGGGCGTCCCCGATCGTTCATCGCTGTGATGAGAATTCGGGCATGCAAAATAATTCTCTGCGTGTTTTGAAAATACAGGGTATGCCGAAAGGCCAGACGGACTCGTGAAAAACGCTCCAAATTTGCCCCAACAATAAACATATCCCCGCTCCGTAACGGACATTTATAGTCTAATTCGGCCCGGACAACGACAAGGTTGATACCTCGGCGAGCCATATTGACGACATCAAGGCCGACATGCTTCGCGAATTCATGCCGGGTATGTTCCAGATAATTGAGGTAGACCGCATTATTCACGATCCCCTGAAAATCACATTCATAATCGCGAACCTGAAAAGGGAGTGAAAACTGAAAATTTTCCATAATCTTGCTGACCCAACTTCCGGCATAATCCTCATCCTGTGTGGTTGTGGTTCGACAGGCTCACCACGACCAATGCGCAATTTTCCCGAAATGCTGTACGAGCGAACAGGTACAACAAACAATACGGTTGAAGACCAGCGTATCGAGGATAATTATCTTGTAAAGATTTTTTTGTTGCTGAGGAATTTTACACGGAAAGAAAGGCTTTTATTTTTCACGCATGAAGGCGAAGCCCTTCATAAAGCTTTCCTGCATAATAAAAAAGATAATCAATGGTGGAATCATTGAAAGAATCACACCGGCCATGATGATACCCCAATTTTGAACGGCCTCAGTGGCGGTCAGCATTTTTATACCGATCTGCACCACATGCATCCCCTCAGAATTCGTCACAATCAACGGCCAGAGATACTGGTTCCAAATATACACAAATTCAATAACCACCAGGGCGCCAATCGTATTTTTCGAGAGAGGAATGAGCACCTGAAAGAGAAAACGCATTGGGCCACAGCCGTCCATTCGAGCAGCGTCTGTCAGCTCTGCCGGGACGGTCAGAAAATGTTGACGAAATAAAAATGTTCCTGTTGCGCTGGCAATAAAGGGGGCGATTAATGAAAAATACGTATCGATTCCCAAGTGTTTATGAAGATGGCCAAGTTTCACAAAGAGCTCGAAAAGCGGGACGATTCTGACTGGGATCGGCAGCATGAGAGTGATGAGAATCAGGAAAAATAAAAAATCTTTTCCACGAAAATCAAAGTGAGAAAAGGCAAACGCTGCCATCAAAGAAATGATGAGCTTCCCAATCGTGACAGCAAATGCCAAAAACGCGCTGTTAAACATCATACGTCCTAAGTTGACATACTTCCAGCATGCGGCGTAGTTGTGCCAACTCGATCCAGGCGTTAATTTAGGCGGATAACTGAACACTTCGGCAACGCTTTGGGTGCTGACAATAAGGGCGAATAGCACAGGAGACGCCACAATAATCAGGGCAAGCCATAAGAGAAGATGAATATGGAACTGATGTTTTTTCACGATCGATTGACTCATAATGTTATCTCGCGATAGGCGAGGGAGGCTGGCCTCCTTTATTGATAATGAACTTTTTTGCCTGATGTTGCGAATTGAATCATGGTGAGAATAACGACAATCAAAAACAGCAAAATTGATTCTGCAGCCGCTAAACCGGTTTTATGGTTCACAAAGGCATCAAGATACAAATTATAAATCATGATATTGGTTGAAGCTGAAGGTCCCCCTTGCGTCATCACATCGATCAGGCCAAAACACCCGAAAAATGAATAGATTAAATTCATAATCAAGAGAAAAAATGTGATTGGCGACAGAATGGGAAAGGTAATTTTCCAAAAAACCTGGAATTTATTGGCTCCATCAATATCAGCTGCTTCTTGTATATCTTTTGGAATATTTTGCAGGCCAGCCAGGAAAAAGACGATATTATAGCCGATATTTTTCCAGGCTCCGGCTGCAATGACCACCCAGATAGCCAGTGAACTTGACGTCAGCCACATCGGTTTGACCCTAAAAATGACCGAGATGAGATAATTTAATGGTCCGGAGGTTGCATCAAAAATAAAGACGAATAAGGCTCCTGCAATCGCAGGTGACAAAGCATAAGGCCAGATCAGCGTTGCTCGATAAATTTTCATTCCGGCGACCTTTTGATTGGTCAAAACGGCCAGAGCTAATGAGCAAGAGAGTCCCACACACACAACTCCAATCGAAAACAGAAAACTGACCTTCATGCTGTTGAGGTAGTTGGGGGACAGGAGTAATTCCTGAAAATTTTCCCAGCCGATAAAAATTTTCCGAATACCGAATGGGCCTAATCGGTAAAAACTTAAGCGAAAGGTTTCGATGGTCGGATAAAACAAAAAATAGCCGATAATCAGAAAGGACGGTAACAGCAAGAAATAGGGCAGTATTTTATTATCAAAGTGGCTTTTCATGGTCTACGGTTGAAGAAGAGATCCTCTCTTCAGGAAGAGAGAATCTCTTTGAGCGTTTTATTGTCAAAAATTTTTCGATGCAGGTGAGGATGCATGAATTATTTGCACGTGTGGTAGAGCAGACATTCTTGGCTGCCACCCACAGGCAGAAATACCTGCGTTTCCAACGTATTTCATCACATTCTTCCTACTCACAGATATCTCGATATGTTTGACAATGTGTTATTTCTTAAAGATCTGGTTGTATTGTTCAAGCTCCTTATTCGCAGTTGAAGCAGCTTCTGCCAGGGCCTCGTCAATGGTCGCCTGACCTTCATACACTTTTTGGACAGCGGTTTGAACGGCTGTTCTGAAGGACGGAAAGATGCCCATCAAGGCGCCCTGAGTTGCTGTCGACGCTTTTGTTTCCAAGAGTTGATTGAAGGCGATTTGGTAGTTCGGATATTCTTGAAACCAGCCTTCTTGTTCAAGCAAATCAACCGCGCTCTTCCGAATCGCAAAATACCCGGTGCCTTTATGCCAGGTCACTTGCTGTTCCGGCTCACTCATCCATTTTAAGAATGTCCAGGCCGCATCGATTTCTTCCTGTGGGTGGCCGCCTGTCATCCAGAGCGTTCCTCCACCAATAGCGACTCCCTGTCGTTCGACATCATCCCGACGAGGAATGAAACCGGTTCCCAGTTCCCAGCCTTTTTCAGCAAAGGCTTTCGTCATCTGGGTGACATCGGAGGTCGAGGAGATCATCATCGCTGCCTGTCCGCTCGTTAAGGCTTTGCGGTGCAGAGACCAATCAGACGTCATTAAACGGAGCAGAATTTTATCTTTTTCCAATCCTGTCCACCATTCCATGATTTTTTTCGTGGGCTCACCCGTGATCAGCACTTCGGTTGCCGGAGCCTCACGACCATTTCCATTATTGGCCAGATCGGCATTCTGCACACAATGCCATTGTTCGAAATACCAGGAATGCAAGTTCCAGGCAATCCCATATTCCGCTACGCCGGCATCGATAATTTTCTGCCCCATTTCTCGTACCTGGCTCCAGGTATCAGGCGGCATATTCGGATCGAGCCCGGCTTTTTCGAACAAGCTCTTGTTATAAAAGAGAATCGGAGTTGATGAGTTAAACGGCATAGAATAGATCTTCCCATCAACGGTGTAATAACTTAAGACGACATCAATATAATCGCTCCAGTCAAAATTCTCCTTTTCGGCCATATCGCCGACCGGAATAATCATACCACCGTCGATCATCGAACGCGTTCCGATTTCATAGAGCTGGAACACATGTGGGGCGTCTCCAGCTTTAAACGCTGCAATGGTTTTATTGAGGGTATCATTATATGAACCAATATACTGAGCGTCCACCGTAATGCCTTCATGGGTGCTATTAAATTCTTCTGCCATTCCGGCCAGCAATTCAATTCTTTCACCCGCCATAGCATGCCAAAATTTAATCGTGACCTCAGCAGAGGCCATACCAACACACAATACGCTGACAAGCAGTGTAATCCCGAAAATACGAGCAATTCGTGACATAATGATTCTCCTTTACTTCCGTTAAGGTTTTCGATAAAGCGACTTCTTCATGCTACCGGCCTGCTAAGACCTCTCTTTGATGCATCATGATATTTTTATCCGCACAACACCTCCTTTCGAGGATGGTGAGATCGAAAGATATATTCTTAAACAATGATAGGTAATCTCAATTTCTGTCAATCTTTAATGCAAGAAAATTACACATTTATAAGGCATGCAATTTTTATCCCCAATTCAGACGATTTTACTAACCGTAGAGAATAGTTTGTTTCGTGTATATTTGAGCTGTGTGTTGCCTGCGTTAGATTTATGTAAATCTAATAAATGTTTCATTTTTTCCCCATTTTTAAATAAGTTTCTTGAAAGATCTTGACAAGACGGATATTTTACGTCTTAATATTATAGAAGGTTTTGAAAAGAAGCCGACAATATGCGGGCAGATATTGGAGGGAAAAGTTTCACTGGCCGGAGTCATGTATGAGCAAACAGAACGAATTTATTGAGTTATATAAGCAAGATCTTATCAAAGCTAAAAAATCCAACGAATTACAGAAAGTTTCGTCGATCTATAAAAAGATCGCCTCTGCTTATGCGGAAGGAGAATACTGGAATAAAGCCCTTGAGTATTATGTCCGCAGTATCGATATCGATGAACAACGAGGCGATCAGGGAGGAATTGCCAAATCCTATGCCTGTATCGGGAACCTGTTCTACGCGCAGCAGGAATGGGATAAATCCCTGATGTTTTACAGCAAAGAACTCGAAGTCGAAGAATTATGCACGAATAAGAAAGGGATTGCCAGAGCGTATAATAATGTTGGCACGGTGTATGCAAAACAGGGGAAAATTGAGCAGGCTCTGGAATCCTTTCAACGAAGCATTGATTTAAAAAACGAAATTGGCGATATTAAAGGCAAGATATCGACATACGATAACCTGGCTCTCGTGTTCGATATGTTAAAGGAATGGAATAAAGCCGAGGAGTTTTATGGCCTGAGCTATGACATCAAATCCAGACTGAACGATGTCGTCGGCATGGCTGATAATTTATGGCGCCGGGCCAAACTGTTTCATGAACAAGAGCGCATCCAGGAAACCTTAGAGTTCATGGCAGAATCGATCTCCTTGCTCGAACGAGTCAATTTCCCCCGTCTCGGCCATTATCGTGCAGAATTTAACAACTTGCTCCGTCTTGTCTATACGGAATAAATGGCCCTACTTACCGGTTCTTTATGAAAATTGCGATTCTCGGAGGAAGTTTTAATCCTCCCCATATTTGTCACCTGTTTATCATACACTATGTCTTAGCAACCTCACAGCTCGACCAGATCTGGTGTCTCCCCTGTTATAAACATGCATTTGGGAAAGCACTGCTTCCCTTTCACCATCGCCTGGAAATGTGCTCTCTGGCTGTCGAGTCATTTCGGGAAGATCGAGTGAAAGTCCGGCCTCTCGAATGCGATCGGCAGGGTACGAGTTGGACAATTGATACAATCCTGTATGTCAAAGAGTTGTATCCGGAGTACGATTTTACCTGGATTATCGGCTCTGATGTGTTAACGGAACTCGACAGATGGAAGGACTTCGAACGTTTGCAATCCCTGGTATCATTTTTTGTGGTGCCGCGTGCCGGAGCCTCGCAAAATCAAAATAACCTGAATCATACTCTTGGCCGTCACGATCACGCGCCTGCATCTCCAGGCATATTCGGCGCATTACGGGAATTGAAAGCGCAATGCCGTTTGTTGGAGGAGCAAGGCGTCTTTCTCCCGAATATCAGCAGTTCTCTCATCCGAGAACGCGTCAAACAGCACCAACCCATCCACCATCTCGTTCCCCGCACGGTCGAAGAGTATATCTCTACGCATCGCCTGTATGTGTGAAAAAACCGTTTAGAATCCTTTTAAGCTTTTCTTCCAAGGCCCACATATAAGATGTTGAGGCCATTCTCATCAGTCAAAATGACGATGGTAGGGCGGAGTTACGCCTCCGCCCCATCAGGTGGCCGCTGTGAATCCAAGTGTATGCGCCGTCCGTGGCTGTGGCCACACGCAGGCCGTTGAGGGAGTCACCCTGGTAATGTCAAAGAACGGTGGTGAAAAAAACTCCGTCCCAGGCT
>PDWJ01001195.1_pt1 | contig 33078 bp, 27 predicted proteins | sample 1430881 | NCBI WGS metagenome assembly PDWJ01 (sample SAMN01162460, study PRJNA174530) | Oral metagenome, whole genome shotgun sequencing project. | biome: Marine environment; feature: Marine mammal; material: Swab sample of the gingival sulcus; isolation source: swab sample of gingival sulcus...
AGGCGATACTTTCAGTTATTACGATACCGCTGAAAAAACAGAAAAGCAATTTAATAAAAAGACTACCGTTTCGGAGCAAATTTATCATGTTTATACGCTTGGATTATTGGCAATTCTCAAAGATGACTACATAATAAAATCAAACCGAGAAAGCGGAGAGGAACGCTACGACATAATGCTTATTCCCCACGATAAGACTGCAAACGGAATAGTTATAGAAATAAAAAGTATTAAAAAGCAAGAAAAAACCGAAGAAAAGGAAGATTTTATTAACAGAGTAAACAAAGAAATAAACAAAGCATTAAGCCAAATTGAAACAAGCAAATATTATTCAGAACTTCTTGACAACAAAATAAAGCATGAAAATATTATAAAAATATCTATAATATTTGCGGGGAAAACACCATATATTACTCCAATAACGAAATAGTAAAAAACACATAATATTCTTAATGGAAATTCATAAATCAAGGCTTTTTAAAGATTACTTTTATTTTCATTATCAAGATTATCTGTATAGTTTCACACCTGTATTATAAATTCCCCTCAAAAAACAACAATACAAAGTTTAGCAAATTATATTTTTCAACACTTCATTAAACTACAAATCCTTACCACAACAACTTAACGTATTGATAATCAAAGAGTTGTAAGATACACAATAATAAAAAATGTAACTTTCTCACTATCAGCAATTTACAAAAAAACAACGAACTATTAATTTTTAGAATTTCCCAAATATTAATCTTCTTTAGATATTTTTTATATATTTGCATTCCAAAAATTTAACAACACTATGGCTGACAATTTATTACTAAATAAACTCAAAGACGTAAAAATTCACTTTGAAGAAATTCAAAAACAATTGACCAATCCGGATATTATTTCGGATATGGAAAAATACATAAAATTAAACAAAGAATACAAAGACCTTGAAGGTTTAGTTAAAATACATAAAGTATATGACGAAACTTTAAGTAATTTAGATTATACATTACAAGTGCTAAATGAAGAGTCTGACGAGGAAATGCGCGAAATGGCAAAAATGGAATTAGATGACCTGAAAAATAAACGCACCAAATTAGAAGAAGAAATAAAACTAATGTTACTGCCCAAAGACCCCGAAGATGATAAAAATGCTATTGTAGAAATACGTGCAGGAACGGGTGGCGACGAAGCCGGTATTTTTGCCGGAGATTTATTCCGTATGTATTCAAAATTTTGCGAAAGCAAAGGTTGGAAAATCAGTGTTACCAACAGCCAAGAAGCATCCTCGGGCGGATACAAAGAAGTGGTATTTGAGGTTAGCGGCAATGATGTATACGGTATTTTGAAATACGAATCGGGAGTACACAGAGTGCAGCGCGTACCCGAAACAGAAACACAAGGACGCGTACATACCTCCGCCGCTACGGTTGCCGTATTGCCGGAAGCCGAAGATTTTGATATTGAATTAAAACCTGAGGATATTCGTAAGGATACCTATTGTTCGTCGGGACCGGGCGGACAGTCTGTAAATACAACATATTCGGCAATTAGACTTACTCACGAACCATCGGGTATTGTTGTAACTTGTCAGGATGAAAAATCGCAGATTAAAAACCTGGACAAAGCAATGAAAGAATTGAAAACCAGACTTTACAATTTGGAATATCAAAAATACCTTGATGATATTTCTTCAAAACGTAAAACTATGGTTTCATCGGGCGACCGTTCGGCAAAAATTCGTACCTACAACTATCCGCAAGGACGCGTAACCGACCACCGTATAAACTATACCGCATACAATCTACAAGCTGTAATGGACGGAAGCATAGATGACGTGATAGAAAAACTACAAATAGAAGAAAATGCCGAAAAACTGAAACACAGCGGCTTGAATGATTAGATAAAGTAAAGACGCAAAATTTTACACACACATAAAAGCGAAGTTTTGCGTCTATACCAAAAACATTATTTCCCTATACAGAAATTTTTAAAGATATTTCTTAAAACTTCATCGGAAGAAATCTTACCGGTTATGTTGCCTATGTGTTTCACTATCAGCTTTATATCTTGAGTAAGCAAGTCAATGGTTTGTCCTGACTCTATTCCTTGCAATACAAGTTTGCAGGCTTGTTTGGCATGCGTAAGTTCCTGAAAATGACGTGAATTTGTTATAATTGTGTCGTTTAATTTTTCTTTATCGTAATTTATAATGTCTTTTAGCAATTTGCGAAGTTTATCAATATTTTTTTTGTACTTGGCAGAAATTTCCAAAGAGATAATATTTTCAGGTATATCGTATTTATTTTCAAACACTAAGTCTGTTTTATTTAGCAACACAATAAATTTTTTATCCTTTATTTTATGCTCAAACTCTGTTATTTTTTTGGGCACATCATCCTGCGAGGCATCAACAAGAAGTAGCACTATTTGAGCTTTATCTATTTTTTCCATTGTGCGCTCTATACCCATTTGCTCTATCTTATCTGTGGTGGCACGAATGCCCGCCGTATCAATAAATCGAAACTGAATACCATCTATATCGATTAAATCTTCAACGGCATCGCGGGTAGTGCCGGCAATGTCTGAAACCAATGCTTTATCTTCATTCAATAAGGTGTTAAGCAAAGTGGATTTGCCTACATTGGGTTCACCCGCTATGGCAACAGGAACACCGTTTTTCAAAACATTGCCCAATTCAAATGAGTTGAGCAATTCGGTAATGCGTTTCTCTATATCGGTAATTAAATTTTGAAGTTTGGTTCTGTCTGCAAATTCTACATCTTCTTCGCTAAAATCAAGCTCCAATTCAATTAAAGATACAAAATGCAACAGTTGCCCTCGTAAATTTTCTAAATCGAGCGAAAAACCGCCGCGCATTTGTTGCAATGCTATTTTATGGGTGGCGCTTGTTTCCGATGCTATAAGGTCGGCAACAGCTTCGGCTTGCGCTAAATCCATTTTTCCATTTAGAAAAGCTCTTTGTGTAAATTCGCCGGGCGAGGCAAGCATAGCTCCGTTTTTTATCAACAAATTCATAATTCGTTGTTTTATATATTCCGAGCCGTGACAAGAAATTTCTACGGTATCTTCGCCCGTATACGAGTACGGAGTCTTAAACACCGTAACCAATACCTCGTCTATGAGTTCATTTTTGTCGTATATTTTGCCAAAACGTACGCTTGATGCGGGTTGTTGCTGCACCTTATTTCCTGAGGCGGCAACAAATATTTTATCCATTATACGGAAACAGTCTTTCCCTGAAATTCTAATTACGCTTAAAGCACCTCCCGACGAAGTTGCCGGAGCGCATATTGTTGTGTCAAAAATCATTTATTCTGTTTTAATTTGTTGAGAGTTTAGAATTGAGAATCACAACAGCAATACCTCCTGTATAACCAACTAATAATCAAATAGTTACAAGTAATCACGCAGTCAGCCTTATAACCGCCTGACTATCAACACATTAAACCCGACTCCTTGATGTAGCCTATGGAAATAAAAAAATCTAAGGTTATTTTTTCTATACCTAATGGGTTTAACTCCTTTGAATAACAGAAGTTTAAATTTTTAAAATTTACTTTCTGTTTTTCATTTTTTCTTCGGCAAAAACAGCAGCGCCCACTATGCCGGCATAATTTAAGAAATGTGCCGGTTTCACAGGGGTAGCGCTTGTGAGTCTGTCTTTAAATTTATCGAATTTTTTGCTTATTCCGCCACCCAAAATAAGTAGGTCGGGTCTTGTTATGGCTTCAAGCTGACTGAGAAATACATTAAATCGTTTAACCCATTGTTTCAAAGAAAGGTCTTCGCGTTTTCGGGCTGAGTCGGCAGCAAATTTTTCAATTATTTCGCCATCGGTGTGAAGCATGCTTCCAAGTTCCATGTTTGGAATTAATTGCCCATTGTAGAACAGTCCGCTTCCAAGTCCTGTACCTATTGTTATTGTTATAGCTTTGCCTTTTTCGCCTTTCCCCGCTCCCATTTTCATTTCAGCTAAGGCGGCTAAATCAGCATCGTTTGCTACATGAAATTTTACTCCATTGCAATACGATGAAAAAAGTTCGTCTATCTGAACGCCTACCCACTCTTTACTCAAGTTTCCGGCAGTGAGGCACTTACCATTCGATACTACGGCAGGAAAGCTACAGCCCACATCTGTCGTTACTTTGAAGTGGTCTACCAATTCTTTTACCACCTTTGCCATTGCTTCAGGGGTTGCCGGTGCCGGTGTTGGTATTCTAAACCTTTCGGTTATTCGTTCACCTGTTTCTGTATTTACTACGGCAGCCTTCATTCCTGAACCACCTATGTCTATACCTAATATTTCCATTTTATTTTTTATAAGATAAATCTAAAATAATTCTCACCCTAATTACAAATCAAAAATGTTTTTTTGTTTTTTCAAAATATAATTTAAAATTTTACAAATTAAAGTGTTAATTCTTCTTTTTTATATACTTTAGCTTCTTTGAACTCATTAAAAAAAATATTTTAGTAAGCTGTAAAAATCCTTGATTTATGAATTTTTAAAGCTTATTTTTTTGATTTATATAATTTATTTATGCAAGAATTTATTATTGCCATACGAAAACATGAATCTTTATCATACATATTTTCAGTCTATTTCATAAAGCAAGCGGATACGCGAAACTACAAAATAGTGAAACGTGCCACCCTCGACGAGATTACAACAAATCCGGATGAATTCACCGAAGGACAAAAAGAAATAGTAAAAATAATAGACAGTTATGCCGACCATAATTTAATGAAAGTTTTTGCAAAAAAAAGGATGTCGCAATTAGATTTTTTTAAATCATTGTCGAAAGACGGCTTGAGCGAAAAGATAAGACTTTTTTTAGAGAAAAAACTATTAAAAATATATAACATTGCAAATGCTGAAAAAATAAGAATATTCCACAAAACAGTAAAATACAACACCCTATATGCCAATGATGAATATTCTACGCATAAAATTCCGGCAAAAACTATATTAAACATTCAGCGCACCAATGACGGTATTCTATATCACCTTTCAATAAAGCAAGACAGCATAGAAATCAATCTCTCCGACCACTCAGGCTTTGTTTTTCTGAACGAGCCTTGTTTGCTGGCGCTTGGGCAAAACATTTATAGGTTTGAAGACGTAGACGGTAAAAAACTAAAGCCTTTTTTTCTTAAAAAATTTATAAAAATACCTAAATCGGCAGAAAAAAAATGGCTTGAAACTTTTGCCTTAAAAGCAATAAAAAAATATCATGTAAAAGCTGAAGGTTTTGATATTGAAACTGAAAATAAACCGCTCAACGTACAAATTATTTTAGAAAAAGATTGGAAAAACGAACTGATTTTATTTCTGAAATTCTGCTATGCTTCTCATGTATTCAATTTAGACGACCGGCAATACAGCAAAGTAATTTTTGATGATAAAACCTTTGCTTTCAAGAAGTTTATACGCAAGGAAAATGAGGAGGCTGACTACATCAATAAACTAAAAACCTTAGGTTTAAAAGTATTTGATAAAAAATATTTAAAACTGTCGGATAATTTTGAAAGTTCTTCCGAGCAGTATTATGCCACTGTAAAATGGATTATTAACAATAGAGCAAAACTAAAAGAATGGGGCATTGAGTTTAAACAAAACCTAAGCAGCAATATTTTTCTCGACCAAAAACCCAAAATGAATTTTTCAATAGCATTGAAAAATGATTGGTTCGATATTAGTGCAATGGCTATTTTCGGAAAGTTCAAAATTCCCTTTATCGAACTGAAAGACAACATTTTAAACAAAGTTCGTGAGTTTATTTTGCCCGACGACAGCATAGCAATTATTCCCGAAGAATGGTTTGCTAAGTACTCTGATATTCTTCATCTTTCACAAAAATATAAAAACGCTTTGCGACTACGAAAATCAAATTTCATGGTATTGACAAAAACCGAAAAAGTATCTCCTGAATTGTCGTACTTAGAAAATTTAACCGAACTTACCAACGAAAAAAGTACCCCAATAAGCATACCCAAAGGTATACGCGCCAAATTGCGTACATATCAAAAAGAGGGTTTTCAAAAAATGTATCAGATGCAGCTCGCAGGCTTGGGTATGTGTCTTGCCGACGATATGGGACTTGGTAAAACCCTACAAACCATAACTTTACTACAAAAAACAAAAAATGAACGCACGAAAAACCTCGCTGCAACAACTGTAAACAATACAACTACCAATAATGTAGCCGGCACTCAACTTTCATTATTTGCAGAAGTGTGCAATCACGAAAAACCGAACGAAACCAAACCCGATTTTCGTAAGCCGAGTTTAATCGTTATGCCGGTATCTTTGCTGCATAACTGGATTAACGAAATAAAAAAATTCAGTCCATTGCTTAAAGTTTTGCTGTATCACGGCAGTAGCCGATATTCCAACTTAAAAAATTTTGCAAATTACGACATTATAATAACAGGCTACAGCATTGTGCGCAACGATATAGAAGAGCTGGAGAAACAAGATTTTTTATATGTCATTTTAGACGAAAGTCAATACATAAAAAATCCGGCTTCACAAACCTACAAATCGGTGCTTAGGTTGCAAAGCGAACATAGACTGGTGCTTACCGGAACGCCTATTGAAAACTCATTGTCCGATTTATGGGCGCAAATGAATTTTATAAATCCGGGATTGTTGGGAAATCGTAAATTTTTTAAAGAAAATTTCCAAATTCCAATAGAAAAAAATAACAGCGACGACAATGCCCAAAGACTGAAATTGCTGACTTCGCCTTTTATCTTAAGGCGTACTAAACAACAGGTAGCCAAAGACTTACCCGCACTTAGCGAACAAATTATTTATTGTGAAATGTCGGAAGAACAGCAAAAAATTTATGACACAGAAAAATCGAAAATACGCAACGAGTTACTGGAGGCTTACGAAAAACAAAAGCAGCAACATAACGCAGTACGCGTGATACAAGCGCTGTCTAAATTGCGACAAATTGCAAATCATCCGATACTTACGGATACCGAATACAAAGAAGATTCGGGTAAATTTATAGAAATTCTACGCGCTGTGGAAAATGTGATAGAGGAAGGACACAAAGTGCTTATTTTTTCCTCTTTTGTAAAACATTTAAACCTGTTTAAGCAACAATTTAATGAGAAAAATCTAAAATTTTCAATGCTTACCGGCGCAACTCCCAATAGAGAGACTGTAATTAATGAATTTCAAAATAATTCGGATAATCGGATATTTTTAATATCACTGAAAGCAGGCGGTACGGGACTAAACCTGACGGCAGCCGATTATGTTTTCATAATCGACCCGTGGTGGAATCCGGCTGCTGAAAAGCAGGCAATAAATCGCGCTCACAGAATAGGACAAGATAAAAAAGTATTTGTTTACAAATATATCAGTAGTGGTACGGTGGAGGAAAAAATTTTAAAACTGCAAAAACGTAAACAAAAGCTGTCTGATGAAATTATATCGAACGAAGCCGTACTTAATTTTACTAATCCTGATGAAATTAAAAGGTTGTTTGAATGAGAATTGAGAAGTGAAAATTGAAAATTTAGAATTAACAAACTATAAATTAGGGAGTTACAGAGATTTGGTAATGGTGGTTTGATTTTTTGGTTTAACAGTTCGTTAAAAAATAACGAATTATTATTATGGAATTTTTTTAATATTTTCCTTTGCAAATACTTGTTAATCTACATTAAAAAAATTTAAAATCTGTGTTACCCAAAACCACACAAACAACACTCTAAACAACTTAACATAAGTCAGTTATAAAGACATAGATACAGAAAGACTTACCAAAAGGATATTGGCATTAAAAGAAAATATATGTATATTTACCTCATATTCATAACTAAAATTTTCTAAACAAAAATAGTTTATTGTCTAATTTTAAATTTATCATTATGCAATCACACAAATTTATCACAGCAATCATTGTTCTTGTTTTTTTCTCACAAATCACAACCGGACAAACCGTCGGTTTCTATATTTCGCCAACCCAATATAATCAAAATGGCGGTTTAGTCTACAACAATGTAGAAAATCGTTTCTCTACCGATTTTGGAATTTTTTACAAAATACATATGTCAAACAATTTGAACATTCAGGTAGATCTTGTTAAAACAAAAAGAATTTCCGAAGTTGATTATAGTTTTTCAAACTGCAAAGTTTTTGAAGATTTTGTTGAGATACCTATCTTATTGGAATTATCAAATAAAATAAACGACAAATCATCTTTTTTTGCAAGTATAGGTCCCAATATTTCTACAATTTTTAAACAAGAACTATTATTCCCCGAGGATGTCAATATCCCAACCGATTTAAAAACAGAATACGGCTACTCAAGCTATTGGAAATTTGGTCTTATAGCCAACATAGGTATTGCTCACAAAATTACGCCGCGAAGTTCATTATTTGTTTCGGCAAGCAGCCGACACGAATTTAAAGACTTAAGCATTAACAAAAACAATAACCCCGCATTTTTTTATCACACATTTTCTATAAACTTAGGATGGCAATTCAAATTAAGGTAAACCTACAAGATATAAAACCTTATTTTACAAAGACTTACCACCTGCCACAATAAACTTATAATCCTAAATTTTATAAAACCCATTCAGATAAATTATGAATGGGTTTTATTTTATCAAAAAAAAATAGGCAAATTTCATTTTTTAATTAGTTCAATTTTTTTATTCTTTGTTTTTTATTTATGAAGTTTTGAAACGTAAAAATGCTTTTTAACTCTTTACATTTTCTTATTTTTTTTCCGATAGTAACAGCGGTGTATTTTTCATTGAAAAAAATATCGCACCGACAACTATGGTTGCTTGCGGCAGGTTGGTATTTTTACGCTTCGTGGAAACCCGAATTTCTTATTTTACTCATAGCCTCTACCCTCACCGACTTTGTGGCAGGTAAAAAAATATCGCAAACAAATAAAAAATCATTTAGAGTTTTTTGGCTAATATGCAGTTTAATTATCAATCTGGGAATTTTAATCGGCTTCAAATATTTCAACTTTATAAGTTCCAACCTCTACTATCTTTTCGGATTAGATTTCAGTTTTAATAATTTACTGAGTATAGAAAAAATACTGCTTCCTGTGGGAATATCTTTTTACACATTTCAAACTATGAGTTACACCATAGATGTTTTCAGGGGCAAACAAAAGGCTGAATTTAATTTTATAAAATTTGCCTTATTCGTGTCATTCTTCCCTCAACTTGTTGCCGGTCCCATAGAGCGTGCTTCTAATTTATTGCCGCAGTTTGAAAAAAAAGCAAGATTAAATTACGACCGCATAAGCTCCGGACTTAAATTTATGGTCTGGGGATTTTTTCAAAAAATTGTCATAGCCGATAACATGTCGCCTTTGGTAGATGCCGTATATGCAAATCCTGAATACTACAAAGGCTTTGACGTGATGCTTGCTACGTTTTTTTTCAGCGTTCAGATATATTGCGATTTCTCCGGTTATACCGATATTGCACGCGGAGCAGCTCGTATTCTGGGCTTTGAATTACAAGTAAATTTTTTACGCCCCTATTTTTCTAAATCAATAAAAGAATTTTGGCAACGCTGGCATATCTCACTAAATACGTGGTTTAGAGACTATGTATACATAAGTTTGGGCGGTAATAGGGTCAAATATAGAGTTTTTTGGATAGCAAATATCCTCATAACCTTTACATTGAGCGGTATGTGGCATGGTGCCGGTTGGACTTTTATAATTTGGGGCAGTTTGCACGGAATATTTTACTTAATTGAAAATTTTTGGAAAAAAAGAATATCAGCACCCTTATCGCTGCACGTTCCGTCTTTTTTTAAAATACTTATCGTTTTTGCTTTTGTTAATTTTTCTTGGTTATTCTTTCGTGCCGAACAAATAAGCGATTCTTTTATAATGCTGAAAAACAGCCTGTTAATATCAGAAACGAGTTTCAATTTTGATCATAAATTTTTATTAAGAAATTTCATTCTAATAGCTATTCTTCTGGGGATACACCTCATTGAAAGACGCCAAAATATAGTAGAATATGTAAATTCAAAACCTTTGTGGGTAAGAAATATAATTTACCGGGCAGCTTTGTTATTTATACTTTTTTTCGGAAATTTTGGAATAAAAGAATTTATATATTTTAGGTTTTAAAATCAATAGCGCGCCACCTTCTTTCATTTCTACAAACAACTTATAATCAACAAGTTACAGTACAATCTTAAAATTAAACAAGAAAGCATGCTCCCTTGTCAATAGATAGAGGATACCACCCCAAAAAGCTGTTCTTTTTAATACAGCTTTTTTGTAATGGTAATCTTTTTTTAGCCTGAATTATGTAATAGACCACCCCGCCTGCGGACACTCGGGTATGTATTACTATTGTCGTTATAAAGAGGCAGAATAGTTTTATTATATAATTATTGTTTAACTATTTTGTAATTTTTGCCAGCAACCCTTACAAGATAAACACCTGTTTTTAAACCACTTACACTTACAAATTGTTTATTTTTATTTATCGTAGCGGTATGTACTTTCGTGCCTAAAAGATTGTATATTTCTAATTCATGGCTTCTTTTAAAATTGCAATCAAGCTCTACCGTAAACCCGTTTTCTACAACTGTCGGGTATAGATTACTATTTAACAAATTATCTACATTCTCAACAGATATTGATTCAAGAACTATTACCACACAACTTGCCGTAAAACCACCATCTACGGTAGTTGCCCTTATAGTGACAGAACCTGTAGATATGCCTGTTACCACACCATTGTCATCCACCGTAGCTATGTTAGTATTATCACTAGTCCATATTATGTCTTTATTAAGAGCAGAACTTGGCGTAATCACTACCGTTGGTAATAAATCTAATGGCACTCCTATATTCATTGTTTGCGAAGTATGCTTGAATGATATACCTGTTACGGCTATTCCAATTTCTTTCTTGTTAGTAAAATCTTGCCACTGCGCAGCATTGTTGTAATCATTTATTGTACCAACAGGTACATGCAATATACAATTATCTTTGTCTACCTCTTTAAATACATTATTACTCATTGTGATATCTGATATATTTTCTTTATAAGAAAATATATCAGATAAATTAGTACATTCTCTAAAAGCAGCTTGCCCGATATGAGTAACCGAATTGGGAATAGTTACAGACTCCAAGCCTGTACATTCACGAAAAGCCTCACTCCTAATAGCAGTAACTGAATTGGGAATATTTACCGCTATTAGCCCTGTACAGTTGTAAAAAGCCTCGTCCCAAATAGCAGTAACTGAATTTGGAATTCCTATAGTACTTAAATTTACAGATTGCGCAAAAGCATTGTCTTCAATAGAAGTAACCGAATTTGGAATACTGTAAGAGTTTTCTACCTTACCGGCAGGGTATTTAATTAATTCTGTCTTTGATTTATTAAATAATATACCTTCTTCAGAACAATATGCAGTATTTGCTTCATCTACATTAATATCGGTTAAACTTGGACAATAAGTAAAGCTCCAATTTCCAATAGAAGTAACTGAATTTGAAACTTCTATAGTTTTTAAATTTGCACAAAACTGAAAAACCCACCCCCCAATAGAAGTAACCGAATTGGGAATGCTTACAGAAGTTAAGTCTGAACAACCATGAAAAGCATCATCTAAAATAGATACAACCGAATAACTATCGCCACCATGATCTACTGTTTCCGGTATAGTAATATCACCGGTGGGTTTTTCATCGTTGTCCCAATAAGGGTAAGCATTTTTTTGAGTACTTACCTTTACTTCTTTAGGGTTTAAAGAGGTAATTTTATAGTACAAACTGCCTTCTTTAAATCTATCGCCTATCGCTTGTGCTTGTACCGATACCTTAGTAATACATAATAGCAGTAATAACACCGCTATGCGTGCTTGTTTTATAAATTTATGAGAATAAAATAATAAATTACAGCTAACTATGCTGTTTTGCCATGCGTTTTTAGCGCTTCTTTTGTTTTTTTTCATCTTATAAAAATTTTAAAATAAATAAGGTAACCTCTAAAGATTCATAAATCAAAACTTTTGAAAGTTCTATAAGCACAGAAAACATGTCTTTTTGCTTCCTTAAACCCGATTTATGCGTTAGAACTTCGTAATGAGCATTCAAATTACAATAAAACAAGAATTTACAAAACTGAGGCATAGCACTGCTATGGTGAAGTTTTGTAAATTAACGAAGTGCCTTGTTTTGAAGTAATTTAAGTGCGTAATAGATTTTCTAATGCATATTTCGGGTTAAAAAGCAATTAGAACTTAGCTAAGCGCTCATAAATACCTTGCTAATTTTCAAAAGTAACGCAGAGTTAAGTATTTTAGAGGTTACCACAAGTAATAAAAGAACAGTATTCCGCTTTGCGGATTTGTAACAACACCACTCTTTGGACACCCCCCAAAGAGCGTAATAAACTACCTCATCCTGCAGATATCCCACCGGATGCAGGGAATTAATTTTCTATTGAATACTTTAGTTTTAAAATCTAAAATATTTCCTATTCAAGTCCTCCAATCATTTTCGAGGGGTCTACCCACTCGTCAAATTGTTCGTTGGTAAGATATTTTAGTTCTAAAGCAGCTTCCCGCAAAGTTTTATCTTCGGCATGAGCTTTTTTGGCTATTTTGGCAGCTTTTTCATAACCTATTTTGGTATTTAATGCAGTAACCAACATTAAGGTATTTTCTAAATTTGCTTTTATTACCTTATGATTTGGTTCTATACCTACGGCAAGTTTATCATTAAACGAAACGCAAGCATCGCCAAGTAATTCAGCCGATGATAATAAGTTGAAAATCATCATGGGTTTAAATACATTTAATTGGAAATGACCTTGCATGCCTCCTACGTTTATAGCGGTATCGTTTCCTATAACTTGCGAGCATACCATAGTAATAGCTTCGGCTTGTGTAGGATTAACCTTGCCGGGCATTATTGATGAGCCGGGTTCATTAGCAGGTATAATCAATTCGCCTATTCCGCCGCGAGGGCCTGATGCCATCACTCGAATATCGTTACTTATTTTCATTATGCTTACAGCAAGGGTTTTGAGTGCTCCCGAACTTTCTACAACTGCATCATGTGCCGAGAGTGCTTCAAATTTATTAGGTGCTGTAATAAAAGGACAAGCTGTATACTCGGCTATTTTTTCGGCTACGAGTTCGGCATAGCCTTTCGGGGTGTTTATTCCGGTGCCTACTGCTGTTCCGCCCAATGCCAATTCTTGAATGTGAGGAAGTGTGTTTTTCAAAGCATTAAGTCCGTGGTCTAATTGTGAAACATAGCCTGAGAACTCTTGCCCTACGGTAACGGGGGTTGCATCCATCCAGTGGGTACGACCATTTTTTACGACATCAATAAATTTTTTCGCTTTTTCATCAAGCGTATTACGCAATTTTTCTACACCCGGTATTGTTTTTTCGGTAATCATCTTGTAGGCAGCTATGTGCATTGCCGTTGGGAAGGTGTCGTTTGATGATTGTGATTTGTTTACGTCGTCGTTTGGGTGTATGTTTCGTTCTTTATCGTCCAAACTGCCGCCTGCCAATACATACGCTCGGTTGGAGATTACCTCGTTTACATTCATGTTTGATTGAGTACCCGAACCTGTTTGCCAAATTACCAATGGAAATTGGTCGTCTAATTTCCCTGCAATAATTTCATCGCATACTGTTTGAATAAGGTCTTTTTTTTCTTCAGGAAGTACGCCAAGTTCAAAATTTGCTTGTGCAGCAGCTTTTTTCAGGTAACCGAAAGCTCTAATTATTTCAGTTGGCATGCTTGCCGGTTTTCCAATTTTAAAGTTTTCTTTAGAGCGTTGTGTTTGAGCACCCCAATATTTATCGGCGGGTACTTGCACTTCTCCCATAGTGTCATGTTCTATTCTGTATTTCATAAGATTAAATTTATTAATGAATTTTTATACTGTTTTCTTTTTATTTCGTAATTTCGGTAATGTTTGTTGCTCTCAAGTTAATTTCACAAACACCTGTTAATCAACAAATTACAAGAGTAGTTAAATTTTAAAATCATTCACAACTCCGTAAACTTTTCCAATTCGCAACAAAATTTCTTTCAGAATATTTGTTATTACGGCAGCATCTGATTTTCCCTCTACTATTATTCCGGTTCTCATATTAAAAATTGTTTGGTAATCCGCCTAAATATCCTCTCATCCACATTTCCGAAAGTTTCAAATCTTTATTTTTCACTTGTGGTTTTAATCTAATACGTTCAACTTTTGTATTGCCCTCATCTGTTCTTTTTACGACAAATAATCTTTGATTATCATCGAATAAATTTAAGCCGTCAAGCACAGCCGGATTGTGTGTTGTTATTAAAACTTGCTTCTCTTTTTTAATTGCTAAATCAGAAATAATTTTCATTAAAGTTCTACAAAGTTTTGGGTTTAATGAGCTTTCAATATTGTCAATAGCAAAAAAATTAGGCGTTTTTTTGCTAATCAATAAAGCTAAATAAAAAAGTATATTTAAAACCCCTTCGTTGGAATTTTCGGCTGCAAAAATATTGTTATTTTTTCGCATATATTTATCCTTAAAATACAAGAAAGATGAACTTCTACCTAACTTGTGTCCCTTGTATTTCAAGGCATCTGCATCATCTACAATTATATCATCGAGCCAATCTATCAGATAATTATACTTCTTCAATTCTTCCCATTCTTCCTTTGAAAAATCATGCAATAATAAATCTAAACCCTCGCCATTAATTCCTAATGGTATTTCTTTGCTGCTACTCAACATTCCCCTTAAAGATTGAATATTTAAGTTAAAAATTAAGTATTTGGTTAAAAATGTATTTTTTAAATTATTATAAATGGTTTCCAGAACCCCATTAGATTTAAGAATTTCATCTATTGAAATCTCAATATTTTTCGGTAATCTATTTAAACTTTTATCTATCCACTCAGAATATATATCATTTATATTTTTGGGATAAATTAAACATTTAACAGGCGCTTCAATATCAGAAAATTTAGCAGAAATTTCAATATCCTCTTTTTTTCGCTTACCCAAAAAAGAACTGATTGTTAATGCAGGTTTAGTAACTCTAACTCCACGACTTGACAATCCGTTTATATCCAGATTGTAATCCTTTGCCGCACTAAGCATTGCAATTGCTTCTAATATATTTGTTTTTCCACATCCATTTTCTCCAATCAAGACATTTATATTACTTAATTCAAGTTTCGTCTTAATTATTGATTTAAAATTTGATATTTCTATATTCTCTATCATTTTTTCATTTATTTTTTAAGTAGGAAGTGGAAAATTCGTCTTCGGTCTTCCGTCCCTATAAGCATACAGTTGTATATCTAAAAACTTTGCCTTTTATTAAAACAACTCATCAATATTTTCCGGTGGATTTCCCCAAACGGCTTTGTCGTCTGTTTCTATCAAAGGGCGATTTATGAGTTTTGGATTGGCAACCATAACCTTTATCCACTCCGTTTCCGAAAGCTCTTTCCCCTTGTAATTTTCTTTATATATTTTTTCTTGAGTACGTATCATTTCATGGGGCTTTTTGCCCATTTTTTTCATAAGTTGTGCCAAACTTTCTTCTGTAAACGGAGCATCTTTAAGGTATAACACTACTGAAAAATCGGCAGTTTTACTTTTTAAATATTCTAAGCCCTCACGACTTTTTTTGCATCTCGGATTGTGATATATTTTCATAGGTAAATATTTTTTTAGCTGGAAGAAAGAAGTTGGGAGTTTGTCTTCCGTCCCCATAATCATACTATTGTGTGTTTTAAAACTTTTAATCATGAATGCTTCATGGGTAAATATTTTTCCGTGAAGATATAAATCTTTATTCAATTATACAACAGTTGCTTTTTTTTACTTTTTAAAACCTTATGTTTTAAAGCACAAAAAAAAAGCAATAGACCCGATTAAACAGCTAACAATCAACAAATTACGACCACGAACACAAATATAAAATTTACCGATTAGTAAACAAAGATTTTCAATTTTAATAAAGGTAAGTTCGTGTGTTTACCCAATAGAGCTCACTTGGAAAAATCTAAAGTTATTTTTCCCATATTCAATGGGATTAACCCCCTTAGAAATCATAAGTTTGAATTTTTAGAGCTTAACTTTAATCTTTTCCAAACTCCATAAGATACGCCTTTATGAATTGATTTAGGTCGCCATCTAATATATTTTGTACATCGGAACGCTCTGTTGAAGTTCGTAAATCTTTAACTAATTTGTACGGATGCAAAATATAATTACGAATTTGTGACCCCCATTCAATTTTTTTCTTAGTTCCTTCAATTTTTTGTTGTTCTTCACGGCGTTTTCGCAACTCTATTTCATATAGATGCGATTTTAATATTCGCAGTGCATTTTTTTTGTTTGTAATTTGCGAACGACTTTCGGTATTCTCAACGCTTAGTCCCGATGGTGCATGCCGCACCCGCACCCCTGTCTCCAATTTATTTACACCTTGTCCGCCTGCACCGCTCGACCGAAATGTTTCCCAAGTAAGATCGGAAGGATCAATTTCAATTTCAATATCGTCCTCAATACTCGGTGATACAAATACCGACGCAAAAGAGGTATGTCGTCTATTACTCGAATCAAAGGGCGACAATCGCACTAATCGATGCACTCCGTTCTCGCCTTTAAGATAGCCGTATGCAAAATCGCCTTCAAATTCCAAAGTAACTGACTTTATACCGGCTTCATCACCGGGTTGCAAGTTCAATTGCTTCACTTTAAAGTCATTGCGCTCGCCCCACCTTATATACATGCGTAAAAGCATTTCTGCCCAATCGGTGCTTTCTGTACCGCCTGCTCCCGGATTTATCTTCATAATGGCATTCATGCTGTCCTCTTCATTTCGGAGCATGTTTTTAAATTCTAAATCGGCAACCAGCTCTTCTGCTTTATTGTAGGCTTTCTCAAAATCTGACTCAGTAACTTCATCTTCTTCAAAAAAATCTAAAATTACACCAAGCTCCTCTACACTTGTAGCTGCTGATTTATAGGCATTTGTCCACGTTTTTATTCGTGCAATTTCTTTGAGTTGCTGTTCTGCTTTTTGCGAGTTGTCCCAAAAATCTGATTTTCGAGTTTCTTTCTCTTTCTCAATTATCTCTTTTTCTTTTTGTTCAATGTCAAAGATACCTCCATAACGCTTCTAAGCGTTTATGCAAAGTATCTATTACTTCTTGGTTTATCGTCATTTAGGAAAGATATTTTATGAATAACGTTTGACAGAAATTTAAGCTAAAGTATCAGGGTATTTCCGGCAATGTTCATTAAATTGAGAATTTAAAACGGCGAAGCCCTTACATAAGCAATCAAGCACTCAACACGCTGAAAATCAGGCGATTACGAAACACCCTAATAACAAATTAACTCTCTAATTATCAGCCATTTATAAAAGATTAATGAACTATTGTTTCTGTCAAACGCTATATCTATTAATAATTATTATTCGGTAGTTCGTTGAATTATAAACCAAAAACCACAAGTTTAAAACATTAGTAACCAGACAATTATAGCACATGCTAACAATAATATGATTTTTTGATTTTCAATTATTTATAAAAAATTAACGAACTATTAATTATGGTAATCTCTAAAGTTTTTAGAGTTTACATTAACTCCTTTTGAGAGCTACACTTCACCAAGAAAACGCTCTGCATCAAGTGCAGCCATACAACCCGAACCTGCGGCTGTAACAGCTTGACGGTAAGTAGAATCTTGAATATCGCCTGCTGCAAAAACTCCCGGCACATTAGTTTTTGAAGTACCCGGAACGGTTTTTATGTATCCCATTTCATCTGTTTCGATAAAATCTTTAAAAACATCCGAGTTGGGTTTATGTCCAATAGCGAGGAAAAATCCATCAATGTCTATTTTTACTTCCGACTCGTCAGGTTCGCCTTTTCTTTTTATCAAAACTACACCTTTAACTATCGAATCGCCAATTACTTCTTTTGTATTGTGTTCATACAAAATTTCAATATTTTCTGTTTTCTCAACACGGGCTTGCATGGCTTTAGAAGCACGCATAAAAGGTTTACGAATAATCAAATAAACCTTTTCAGCCAAACCTGCCAAGTAGGTTGCTTCCTCAGCTGCTGTGTCGCCACCGCCTACTACCGCTACTCGTTTGCCTCTGTAAAAAAATCCGTCGCAAGTGGCACAAGCTGATACTCCTGCACCTTTAAATTTTGTTTCCGATTCCAAACCTAAATATTTTGCTGTTGCTCCCGTTGCAATTATCACGGTTTCAGCTTCATAGGGTTGGTTCTCGTCGACCCAAAGTTTAAACGGGTGTTGCGAAAAATCTACTTTCGTAACAGTACCCCACTCAACACGTGTACCAAAACGCTTTGCTTGGGCTTTCAAATCTTCCATCATCACGGGACCTGTTACTCCTTCAGGATAACCCGGGAAGTTATCTACTTCGGTAGTTGTAGTAAGTTGTCCGCCGGCTTCCATGCCTTGTATTACAACGGGGTTCATGTTGGCACGAGCCGCATATATGGCAGCAGTGTAACCTGCCGGACCTGAACCTATAATTACACATTTCTCTTTTTTCAATTCTTTCATTTTAACTTCTTTTGGTGAATTATCATTTTTTTTATCTAAATCTAAATTTTGAAATAAAGCCATCTTTAAATTTTTTATGTTAATATTTTAGGTAATTTTTCATGCTCTAATTTTTTCTATGAGCTTATGAAAATATTTATTTTAAATTGCCAAAGATAATATCAAATATGTATTTAGGAAAGAAAATTAAATGACGTATGTAGTTTTTTTTAGAGATGGAAGTTGGGAGATGGGAGTTGGAAGATGGGAGTTGGAAGATGGGAGATGGGAGTTGGAAGATGGGAGTTGGAAGATGGGAGACGGAAATCAAAGCGCCGAAACTAAAAAATTGCAAGTTTCAACTCCGCTCAATTACCAAAATTTAAAAATAAGCCTGTCAAGCCAAATACACAGATCATTAATAATCAACAAGCTACAAACCACTCAAGCATAAATTCCCCAAGACAGATTATCAAATATTTACAACATAAGCTTTTGTTGTCCAATGGGTTTAAACCCATTGGATATAGAAAAAATAACTTTAAATTTCTCTATTTTTAAAGACTGCATTAATTAAAAAATCTTTAAAAATTTCAAATTGTATGTCTTTCAAAGCCACATATTTTTTGTAGTTGAATTATTTAAAAAATTATAATTACTTTTAGCAAAAAATAAACCATTATGAAAATAAGAAAAAAGCCTAATATCATTTTGCTATTGCTGATGCAAACGCTTACTAAAACAAGTAACTCGTTACAAAAAACTGATTTTGATATATTGCATTTTTTACGTGATGTTTTAGTTTATACAAATGAACAAATAGAATTGGAAAACAAAGTTAGCGGAACGGCACAATCAGCAAAGGAAGACATTAAAATATTAGACAATTTAGTGAAGTCATTAAAAAGTCTTTTTAACATTGTTTTTGATTTATTAGATGAAAACGAACAGTCGATAATTCGCCCTGAGTTTCAGCGTTTTCTGAACAACTTGCAGGATTATAGAGATGATTTGGAACTTTTAACAGAAGAAGATTTTTGGCAAGAAATCAATGCTGTATATCAAGGTACGCAAAACAAAAACAATTACATCGATTATAAGACTTTTGATAATAGATTATGAAATTAAAATAAAAAAGCAAGTTGCTAAGTTTTTAAACAAACAGCAAAAACAGTTTCGTTTTAAAAAAACTTTATTATCTTTACCAACACTTTGTTAAATTAAGAATTTAATGCGCTGATAATCAAGCAGTTAAAGCCTACATGAATATTACTATAAACGACTTATTATCAGTTATTTATAAAAAAATAACGAACTATTGATAAAACACTCATAACTTAAATAAGACACACAATGACATGATTATGGAGACCCAAGACAGAAGGCAAACTCCCAACTTCCCTCTTCCAACTTCTAACAAAAAAATAAAATAATATGAAAATATATACATTAAACGAGGTACAAGATGAATTAATAAGGAAAAAAGGAACTCCCGAACGAGACTTGTTTGAAAGCGAATTACAAATTGATTTAGTTGGACAAACAATCAGAAAAGTTAGAAAAGAACGTAATTTAACACAAGAAGAATTAGGGAAATTAGTAGGAGTTCAAAAAGCACAAATTAGTAGGTTAGAAAACCATACAAGTAATGTAACTATTGAAACCTTATTAAAAGTTTTTACAGCCATGAAAGCTAAAATTAAATTTCAAATAGAGTTGTAAAACCTAAATTTAAGTGTAGAATAAAAAGAAAACACAATATATACACTATCCCTATATTGGTTGGAACTTTGAGCATATTACTTTCAAAAAACTGTTTTATAAAACAACACAATCCTCTCCCAACAGTCTCAAAACCAACACTATAAAAAAACACAATCCTTTCATATATATTTTTTTTGAAAAAAAAGCATTTTCTTTTTGCTTATGATTATAATTATTATAATTTTGTATCCATTACAATTTTAATATAAATGCAAACTAAAATCGATTTCAATAAATATATATCCAATGCAGGAATAAAACCTTCGTTTCAAAGAATTCGCATAATGGAATATATTTATGGTAATGAAAGTCATCCCACAGCAGACCAAATATTCAAAGCATTGAAACCTGAAATTTCAACTTTATCTAAAACAACGGTTTACAATACCCTTAAACTATTTGTAGAACACGGAATAGCCGGCACTTTATCGGTGGAAAATCATGAAACTCACTATGATTACAAAACCAATACACACGGTCATTTCAGATGCGAGTTGTGTGGTAAAATTTCCGATTTCGATTTTGTAAATGAAGAAATGACTGTGAAAAGTTTAGAAAAACATGAAATAAAACAGATACAATTATACGTAAAAGGTATCTGCAATGATTGCATTGAAAATAATTAGTACATTTAATAAAATTTTTAAAATAAATAATTTAATAATAATCCTAAAAACAAAAAAATGAGTACAATCGTAGGAAAACAAGCACCCTTATTCAAAGCAGCAGCCGTAGTAAACGGCAACCAAATCGTAGAAGACTTCAGTTTGGAACAATACCAAGGAAAAAACGAAGTAGTTTTCTTCTTTTACCCAATGGACTTCACATTTGTTTGTCCGACCGAAATAATAGCTTTCCAAGACCGCATGGCAGATTTCGAGAAACGTGGCGTGAAAGTAGTAGCATGCTCTACCGATTCTGAATTTTCGCATTTTGCATGGCTCAATACCGAAAAAAAACAAGGCGGAATAAAAGGTGTAAAATATCCGATAGTAGCCGATTTAGACAAAACTATATCCGAAAAATACGGAGTTTTGGCAGGTGAATATGACTATGACGAAAATCTTAACCTTGCTTTCAAAGGCGCTCCGGTAGCTTACAGAGGTTTATTCCTTATAGATAAAAAAGGCGTGGTAAGACATGCCGTAATCAATGATATGCCACTCGGACGTAGCGTAGACGAAGCATTGCGCATGGTTGATGCTTTACAATATCACGAAAAAAACGGCGAAGTTTGTCCTGCAAACTGGTCGGAAGGTAAAGACGCAATCACTGCCTCAACCGACGGCATTGCTGATTATCTGAGCAAACATTAATAAATAACAACAAAAAAGCCGGTTCGGAAATTTACAGAACCGGCTTTTCTGAAAAAAACACAAACAATAAAAGTTTTTCGGCTAATATTTTTTTGATTTAATGCTTATTCTTAATTTTGGACACTGAAAAAAAATTGAACTACCACAAATAAACAAAACATGAATCTTAATGTAAACTATTTAGGTCTAAAACTCAAAAATCCCATAATACTGGGAAGTTCAGGAATATCAACAAAAATTGATACACTCCAAAGACTCGAAGATAGCGGATTGGCTGCCGTTGTAATGAAATCTTTATTTGAAGAACAAGTACACAAACACGCCGAACATAATTATGCAAACAACGATTTTTCGCATACCGAAGCATATCAATACATTAGCGGACACAGCAAAGAGGCTGATTTGGAACATTATTTGGAAATGGTGCGAAATGCAAAAGAAAATCTGGAAATACCCGTGATAGCCAGTATAAACTGCCATACCAAAGACAGCTGGATAGAGTATACCAAATTAATTGAAGAAACAGGCGCAGACGCACTCGAAATAAACGTATCTCTATTGCCATCTGATGCTGACAGAGAAAGCAAAAAGAATGAAAAACTTTATTTCGACATTTTAAAAAGCGTGCGAAAGTACACAAAACTTCCCATTGCTCTGAAAATGTCGCCTTATTCGGCAGGTTTGGCAAATCTTATTCGTAAACTCAGCTGGACAAAACAAGTGAATGCCCTTGTTCTGTTCAACAGATATTACAATCCGGATATTGATATAAACAAAATGAGCTTTACAAATTCCGATACTCTGAGCCGCCCGGAAGATATAACAAACACCCTGCGCTGGATAGCAATAATGCACGGACAAATGGAGAAAGACCTCGTGGCATCAACCGGTGTACACAATGGCGAGGGACTGATAAAAATGCTACTGGCAGGCGCAACAGCGGTACAAATGGTTTCAGCAATATACAAAAGAGGCGAAAAAGCCGTAAAAGAAACATTGAACGACCTCCAAGAATGGATGCAAAAAAATAATTTTAATTCATTAGACCAATTCAGAGGAAAATTAAGCTATAAAAACAGTAATAATTCAGCTGTTTATGAACGTATACAATTCATGAAACATTACAGCGGAATTGAATAAGCAAAGCTATAGAATCACTAACTCTGTTTAATTTAAAACTGAAAAACCGGACACTTTAAGACACTGACAATCAAACAATTACAGACACGCCAGTAACATTATAATCTTGATTATCAATTGTTTATAAAAAAAATAAATAAATGACACACTTAAAAGCAGGCGACAAAGCTCCTGAATTTAAAACTACCGACCATACAGATAAAAACATAGGCACAGAAGAGCTGAAAGGCAAAAAATATGTTCTATATTTTTATCCAAAAGATAATACCCCCGGATGCACCAACGAAGCCAAAAACTTACGCGACAATTATGAAGAATTTGCAAAACAAGGTTTTGAAGTAATAGGTGTAAGCCCCGACAGCAAAGCATCTCACATAAAATTTGCTGAGAAACACAATTTGCCTTTTCCATTGATTGCCGATGAAAACAAAGAAATAATGAATGCCTTTGGGGTATGGGGCGAGAAAAAAATGTACGGAAGAGTTTACGAAGGCGTACATCGTACCACATTCCTCGTAGATGAAGCAGGGGAGATAACAAAAATTTTCAAAAAAGTAAAAACCAAAGAACATGCAGAGCAAATTTTTGCATGTTTAAATAAATAGTACTTTGTTAAATTGAAAGTTGAGCAAAACTCTGTATTAATATATAAAAATCTTTTGATTACCAACATATTAAAATCTCAATTACGTACGGAAAGGCTTTACCCTTCTCAATTTAACGAAAACTTATAAGTAATAACAATTCATTGTTTTTCGTAAACCTTTAATAATCAAAGACTTACAACAACTTACGCTACATACTATAATTAATTATCAACATATTAGATTTGCAACTCAAATAATAAATTATAAAATAAATTCTTAAAACAAATATTAACAAAATGCAAGAATTAAATTCAACCATTACACAAGTTATTCAAATTTCACCAACTATGCGAATTATTCGTGTGGTACCCAAAGATTGGGAATTGCCTGCTTTTGAAGCCGGACAATTCGTATCTTTAGCATTACCCGGCTCAGTTCCGCGTTGTGCACAAGCAACAGAAGAATACAAAGAACAAAAACCAGATAAACTCGTTCGCAGAGCATACTCAGTGGCATCATCATCTAAAGAAAAACAATTCGTTGAGTTTTACATTACGCTAGTACACTCAGGTTCATTGACCCCCCGTATATTTAACTTAGAAGTAGGCGACTCTATAGAAATGGGTAAACGATTTGTAGGAATGTTTACATTGGAAAAAGTACCGGCTGAAAAAAATATTATATTAATAGCAACAGGAACAGGAGTAGCGCCGTACATAAGTATGCTGCGTAGTGATGCCTTGAAACACAATAGAAAAATTGCCGTAGTACACGGTGCATCAAACTCTTGGGACTTAGGATACTTCTCCGAACTACAACTCCTTCAATCAATTACAGATAACTTTGCATACATTCCCACAATTACCGAACCCGACAAAGAAAAAACACCATGGAATGGAGAAACCAGTTTTGTGGAAGACCTTTGGAAAAATAAAGTAATTGAAAAAGCCTTAAACGGCACAGAAATCAATAGCGAAAACTCAAGTGTATTCCTTTGCGGAAACCCAATTATGATAAAATCAATGATGGAACTGCTTGAAGCAGAAGGATACACAGAGCATAAAAGAAAAACTCCGGGCAACATACATGTTGAACAGTTTTTTTAAAATTTAAAGAAAACCTCGTATACTTACAAAATAGAAAAATTTAAAGTTACTTTTCTATATCCAATGAATTTAAACCCATTGATTTAGCAAAAGTCTGAATTTTTAAAGGTAAAAAAACAAAAAAAATCCGACTGCATAGTTCAGACGGATTTTTTTAGCATATTTTAAAATTTTATTTAATTTTTGTAAAAAACTAATAATCAATTCATTACAACGCATACGATACTTTCTACAACCTACTGATTATCAGTAGTTTAACTTTCATAACATAGAATTAATTAAATAATTTTTGAATACATAGAATTAAGAAATATCTTCAGAGAAACTCAACAAGGCGTAGTAAAAAAAAATAAAATAAGTTAAAAAAAAAATTTACGCTTTTCATATTCAAAAAAATTATACCTTTGTCGCATGAAAAATTTATTTAAAATAATACTGCTCACGATAATAACTATGCTTTTTTTCACAAGTTCGTGCAAATACCACAAACTGAAAAAAAGTAGAGACCCCGAAGTGAAAACAACAGCAGCACACGACTTCTACGAACGCGGCAAATACGCAAAAGCATTGCCTCTGTATGAAGATATAATACTAATAAAACGAAATACGAAAGATTACGAAAAAATATTGTACCGATACGCAAACTCATACTATAAAGTTAAAGACTATATACTCGCAGGCTACTACTTCCGACAATTTGTAGAAGTATTCCCGAAAAGCAAATACACAGAAGACGCACAATTCATGAGCGCATACTGTTACTACCTCGATGCACCCAAAAGTACATTAGACCAAAAAGCAACACATACGGCGCTTAACGAATTTAGTAAATTTATATCACGTTTTCCGCAAAGCGAAAAAATAGACCAATGCAACGAATTAATTGATGAGCTAAGACTAAAACTCGAAACCAAAGCATTCAAAAATGCAAGTTTATATTACGACTTGGAACAATACAGGTCTGCAATAACAGCACTTAAAAATTCTTTGAACGAATATCCTGATACACCCTTTGAGGAAAAAATAAGACTTCTTATGCTGAAATCGGCATACGAATACGCTAAAAAAAGTGTTATTACAAAACAAAAAGAACGATACGAAAACACAATAGCACTATACAATGAATACATAAGTAAATTCCCAAGCTCCAAAAATCGCAAACAGGCAGAAAAAATACTTTCAGCCACTAATAAAGAATTGCAAAATCTTTAATAAACTAAAAAAATGAATTACAAAAAAACCAACGCATCAGAAAGCACTATTACACGTGACTTAGACGATTTCAAAAAACACACCGGAAATATATACGAAGCCATAGCTATAATGGCTAAGCGAGCCGACCAAATAAGCATGGATATAAAAGAGGAACTAAACAAAAAATTAGAAGAATTTGCCTCTTATACAGATAATTTAGAAGAAGTTTTTGAAAATAGAGAGCAAATTGAAATCTCAAAATTTTACGAAAGGCTGCCAAAGCCCTCGCTTATTGCAACGCAAGAAATGCTTGAAGACCGAATATATTTCCGTCAAACAAAAAACAAAGAACAAGAATAATAAACGATGACAAATACCTTTTCAGGAAAACACTTCATCGTGGCAATAACAGGAGGAATAGCTGCTTACAAAGCGGCTATTCTTGTTAGACTACTTGTAAAAAAAGGTGCAGAAGTACAGGTGCTAATGACCCCCTTGTCTAAGGAATTTATAACGCCGCTGACAATGGCAACCCTATCGAAACAACCGGTACTTACAGAATTTTTCAATCCGGAAAACGGACAGTGGAACAGCCATGTGGAACTCGGACTGAAAGCAGACGGCTTTATCATAGCACCCGCAACAGCAAACACCATAGCAAAAGCAGCTCACGGAATAGCCGACAACCTACTGCTTACAAGCTATCTTTCAGCACGTTGTCCCGTGTTTTTTGCTCCGGCAATGGATTTGGATATGTTTTCACACCAAACAACACAGCAAAATATTACAATCCTTCGCAAAAGACAACACCTCATAATAGAACCCGAAACAGGCGAACTCGCAAGTGGTTTAGAGGGCAAAGGCAGAATGGCTGAACCTGAAACCATAATAAAATTTCTTGAAAATTATTATGCAACAAAGTCTGAACTTAAAGGAAAAGTGGTAATGATTACAGCCGGTCCGACACATGAACCCATAGATCCGGTAAGGTATATAGGTAATAATTCATCGGGAAAAATGGGGTATGCGCTGGCAGAAGAGGCAGCAAATAGAGGAGCTATTGTACAACTTGTAAGTGGACCGTCTTCGCTTAAATCATTGCATAAAAACATTACAGTATACCGCACCAAAACAGCCGACCAAATGTTTGAAACAGCTAAAGAGATATTCCCAAAATGTAATATAGCGATTTTTGCGGCAGCTGTAGCAGATTACAAACCCACAAATGTTAAAAAAAACAAGATAAAAAAATCTGAAAATCAAATTGAAATAAAACTTAGTCCAAACCCCGATATTGCCAAAACACTAAGCACAAACAAGCAAAGCGGACAAATTACCGTAGGTTTTGCTCTGGAAACAAACGAAGAAGAAAAAAACGCACGTAAAAAATTAGAAACCAAGAATTTAGACTTAATAATACTAAATTCTCTAAAAGATGAAGGAGCAGGGTTTGCTCACGACACAAACAAAATTTCAATATTCGACCGAAACAATAAAACAGAACATTATCAGTTAAAAACAAAAACAGAAGTCGCCCGCGACATCTGGAACAAAATTATTAAATTCATTAAAAATTAAATATGCGACTGCTTTTCTTAAGCCTTTTAAGCGTTATCACTTTCCACCTTACAGCACAAGAACTAAGATGTAGCGTGCAAGTGAACCACAGCAGAATACAAGGCACAAATACACAAATATTTCAAAACCTGCAAAGAGACCTTAACGAGTTCATGAACAACCGAAAATGGACAAATAATGTGTTTGCAAACAACGAACGTATTGAATGTCGAATAATGATTAATATTTCGGAATTTAACAATATTGATAAATTTAAAGGCACTATAACCTTTCAGGCATCGCGTCCCGTATTTAATACAAATTACAAATCGGTACTTGTAAATTACAAAGAAAAAGACAACCTGTTTGAATTTGAATACACCGACGGACAACGATTGGAATTTAACGAAAACTCCCACTTGTCAAACCTTACCTCCGTTATGGCTTTCTATGCCTACATATTTATCGGGTTAGATTACGACAGCTTTGGGCTTATGTCAGGCACACCTTATTTTCAGAAAGCTATGCAAATAGCCAACAATGCTCAAGCCGGAACCGAAGCAGGCTGGAAACCATATCAAAGCACCGACAGAACAAACAGATACTATCTTGCTCAAAGTTTTTTAGAATCTGAAAACGAACCACTGCGTAGATTTTATTACTATTATCACCGAAACGGACTGGATAAAATGGCAGAAGACGTAAACCGAGGACGAGCAGGAATAAGCAAGCACTTTAAAGCTCTTCGCGTAAGCTATAATAAAAACCCAAACTCCCTTTTGTTAAAAATAATACTTACCACTAAAATTGATGAGTTTGTAAATATATACAGCGAAGCTCCAGTAACAGAAAAAAAAGAAGTATATAATATCTTGAAAGACGTAATGCCAACCAACAATAAGGTGGATAAAATAATGGATTAGAAGTAATTACAAATTAACGATATTGGTTTTAGTCCGGATACAATAAATATTTTTTTCGTATTTTTTTATATTCCTCCAAATCTTTACTCCACGAATTGCGAATTTCGCTCTCGGATTGTCCCTGTCTTATTTGTTTTAAAAGACTATCGTTACCGGCAAGCAAATTAAACCATTTAGGACGGGTTATTATATCTGTACCTGATGCTTTTAAAGTATTGAAATATTTTATAAAATATTTCAAACTAAATTTATGTTTCAAGTCTTCATTGCGTAAATCTTCGCCATAGCAAATTTTATTTTCTTGTATAGGATTAGTTTGAAAACCCGGCAAATCTTTCGGAGTGAAAGAAAAATTGCCCAAACTGCTATCGGGATAGCCTATTACTTGAAAAGGAAACTTTGTGCCCCGCCCTATACTAACATTTGTTGCTTCAAAAAAACATAGTGAAGGATAAAGCCTGATAGATAAATCATTGGGTAAATTGGGTGATGGTTTCACAGCAAGCGACCAAGTTTTATTATGCTTGTAATTTTCGCATTTTACAACAGAAAGATTACATTTTAAACCATTTGCCAACCAAGCTTCGCCATTAATCATTTGTGCTAACTCGCCGACCGTAAGACCATGAACAACAGGTATCGGGTGCATGCCCACAAACGATTTGAACTTTAATTGCAATACAGGTCCGTCTACATAATCACCCAAAGGATTGGGACGGTCTAAAACTATGAAATCTACATTATTTTCTGCGGCAGCTTCCATTGCCAAGTGCATAGAACTAATATATGTGTAAAAACGTACCCCTACATCTTGTATATCGAATACCATAACATCAACTCCTTGCAAGTCTTTAGCCTTGGGTTTTCTAGTTCTGCCGTACATTGGCACAATGGGTAAACCTGTTTTTTCGTCTATGGATTTATCGTAGGTTTTACCACGCTCCAACTGCCCCCTAAATCCATGTTCGGGCGAAAAAATTTTAACTACCTCAATTTTGTTTTCCAACAAAAAATCGAGTAAATGTTTATCGTTTACTCTTGCTGTTTGATTTGCAATGAGTGCCACTTTTTTTTGTCGCAATAGAGGCAAATATTTTTCAGGAAGAAGTGCTGCAGGTTTTATGGTATCAGCTTTGGGGGCTGATATAGTTGTTTTTTCTTTTGAATGTACAGAAGGCTCTGTTTTTTTTGTTTCTCCGCATGCCTGAAAACTAAAAATAATTACAGCATACAAGAAGGTATATAAGTTAATTTTCATGGGGTTTATAAAAATTTATCGGGTTCAACGAAGAGCTGAAAACTAATACGTTGAGTGTAATAAGTCAAATAGCTTATTTGGAACGATGGGGTCATTATCTTTACGATATATTGGTTTTAAACCATGTACATAATACATATCTATAAAACCTTTATTTTTCACTTCTATTTTACCTCTATATTCACAATCGAAGAACTCTTTAACATGCTTATATGTTTCACTTGAAATATTAATTTTACCCGGCTCACAAGCCGTTTCCATACGACTTGCTGTATTTACAGCATCGCCCCAAATATCATAAGCAAGTTTCGAGACACCTACCATACCTGCTATCACTCTGCCTGTATGTATTCCCAAGCGTATTTGCCATAATGGCAAATTTCGAGAGGCTCTAATTTTATTGTATTGTTTTGAAAAATTTTGCATTCTAAGAGCAACCAAACAAGCATCTATCGGATTACTTTTATTTCTGAGCGGCAACCCTCCTACACACATGTACGCATCGCCTATGGTTTTGATTTTTTTAAAATGTTGCTTTTCTACAATTCTATCAAATTTTGTAAAAAATATATTTAGTTCTTTTAATATTTCTTCCGGTGTTAAGCCTACGGATAATTTTGAAAAACCAACAAAATCTGTAAACAATATACTTACCATACGATATTGCCTTGCATCTACCTTTCCTTTATTTTTAAATTGTTGGGCAATTTCTATCGGAAATATCTTGGTGAATAATCCATCTAATTTTTTTTTGTCTTTTTTTAAATTTTTGCGTTCTTCTTCCAATATTTGTGATTGTTTTTCAAGTTCTGATGCTTGATTTGCAATATTGTCTATTAATTTAAATAATGACAAAATAGACTTCACTCTTACAGAAAGCTCAATTTTATGAAAAGGGATACGTAAAAAATCAGTAGCTCCTAAATCATAGCATTCGGCTATAATACTCTTATCATCAACTAACACCAATACCGGAACTAATTTCAATTGTTCTAAAGCATTTATATCTGCCAGAAGTTTCAAGGCATATCTTCTGTTTATTTCAGTATCTAATAAAATAATGTTGGGTGCTAGGCTTATAAGTTTTTCTAACGTAACTTCTTCTAAACGATAAGGCACAACCGAATAGGTTTGAACTTCCATAGCAAAGGTCTCTTCTACAAAAGTACTTATTCCGATATTGTTAGAAATTATACAAAGCTTATAATCCATAATGGCAATTTTCATTTAGAAAATTATTTATTTTAGCACATATTCTCAGATTTATTGTATCCTTTAAGTCTAAATACATATAAAACTCGAAATATACAATAGAAAAACTATTAAATACATCAGCATTACTTTAAAATTACTGTGTTAATTCACAAAGCATCACAAAAGCCGCGCCAGAAGTAAATTTTGTAAATCCTTGTTTTATTGCAATTTAAGTACTCATAACGATTTCTATTACCTAATTTGGGTTTAAATAATTTTTTTTAATTAAATTGTATTTATAAAAAAACAACTCATCGAAACAGTCAAAAAAGACTGGCATCCAATGAGTTGCTGTGGGCGATATAAGATTCGAACTTATGACCCCTTGGGTGTAAACCAAGTGCTCTGAACCAACTGAGCTAATCGCCCTAAATATTAAAAAATTATTAACCTTTAAACGTGATGCAAAAGTAGAATAAAAAATAATTATTACAAATTTTTTTTAATAAATTTTACAATTATTTTTCATTTTTTGTTTCAATACTTTCAGAATCAGGTTGATTGCTTTCAAGTTCTTCGCCATTGAAATGTGCGCGTAGTTTTGTTTCAATTTCTTCGGCAAGTTCAATATTGTCTTGAAGCAGGTCTTTGACATTGTCTCTTCCTTGTGCCAGTTTTGTTCCATTATAGCTGTACCACGACCCACTTTTTGATATAATTCCAACTTCTGCACCAAGGTCGGTAAGTTCGCCCATTTTTGATATGCCTTTACCATAAACTATATCAAACTCTGCTTTTTTGAATGGTGGGGCTACTTTATTTTTCACAATCTTAACACGTGTTTTGTTGCCTACTATATCTGTACCGTCTTTTAACTGTCCTATTCTTCTTACGTCTATTCTTATTGAAGCATAGAATTTAAGTGCATTTCCGCCTGTTGTAGTTTCAGGGTTTCCAAATATAACCCCTATTTTTTCGCGCAGCTGATTTATGAAAATCATACAGGTTTTGGTTTTTCCTATATTGGAAGTCAATTTTCTGAGTGCTTGCGACATGAGGCGTGCTTGTAGTCCCATTCTGGAGTCGCCCATTTCTCCTTCAATTTCGGCTTTGGGTGTGAGTGCTGCCACTGAGTCCACAACTATAATATCAACAGCTCCCGAGCGTACCAGATGGTCTGTAATTTCAAGTGCTTGTTCGCCATTGTCAGGTTGCGATACCAATAATTTATCAATATCAATACCGAGACTTTGTGCATAAGTACTGTCAAAAGCATGTTCTGCGTCTATGAATGCAGCTATTCCGTCTTTTTTTTGTGCTTCTGCTATTGCATGCAGTGCCAAGGTTGTTTTTCCTGAAGATTCCGGTCCGAAAATTTCTATTACACGTCCTACGGGGTATCCGCCTACTCCCAGTGCAATATCTACGCCAAGTGATCCGGAGGATATTACGGGAATGTCGGTAAATGCGTTTTCGTTCATACGCATTATAGTTCCTTTGCCGTATTCTTTATCTATTTTGTCTAAAGTTGCTTGAAGCGCCTTTAGTTTTGCTGTTTTTTCGTCAGATTTCGCCATTTTTGTAGCTTAATTTATTTTATAATTCTTTATTGAACAACAAAGTTAGTTGTCTAAGTTTTACTTGATGTAATCTCGTATGTTTACAAAATAACTAATTTATTCTTATTTTTTCAAAAAAAATATAGCAAAGCAAGTTTTTATCTATAAAATATGTTTACTCAACTACTAAGTTTCGAGTTTTTTTGAAAGTTACTAAGTTTTGAATATATTGATATTGAGACCGTTGCAAAGTTAAAAATATTTGTTTTTGTGGATACTATTTCAATTTAGAAAAGCCCATAAACAACTGATAATAAAATACTTACACTTAAACATGATTTACATTTACACAACAAAATCTTTAAACGATTGACTATAAACACATTACCTCACAACAGTCTTGTTATATGTTTTTCCTACCATTTCGTTTCGTCATATTCTACTAAATATGTTGAAATTTTAATGTTTTTATTCTTTATTTTTATTATTTCTTTTTCCTCTTTTACTGTTTCGGGATAATTTGCATCTTTGGGACAAAATACAAGATAAACTCCGTTTTTTAGACCTAAACTGTCGCAATAATAGGCTAATTGATTTTTTCCGGTTAAAAATTGTGTTTCATAATAGTATACTTTTGTCTCAATAAGATATTCGTGTGATTTTACATTTATTATTAAATCACTTCTACCTAAGCCTGTATCTGCTTCGCGGTAACTTTTGCCGTCTACAACCTGCAAAAACGCTTGAATGTATGTTTCAAAACTATAAATCAATGCGCTTTCTTTTATGGATTTATAGTTTCCGTTTTCATCTTTTTGCATAAAAGGTTTAAACCCTCGTCTTTTTACAAACTTCTTATAAAAATCTATAAGATTATCTAATTGCAAAAAA
>PDWJ01002699.1_pt1 | contig 33067 bp, 29 predicted proteins | sample 1430881 | NCBI WGS metagenome assembly PDWJ01 (sample SAMN01162460, study PRJNA174530) | Oral metagenome, whole genome shotgun sequencing project. | biome: Marine environment; feature: Marine mammal; material: Swab sample of the gingival sulcus; isolation source: swab sample of gingival sulcus...
GGTTTCCATGGCCATCAACTGTCCCTTGCCCCAGGAGTTGTCATTGTTAAACCGGGGATTTTTGAGAAAATAATTTTTCCAGGGGACCACCGCCCCCTGCCGGATACTCAACTGCGGATCCGGCACCACCTTATCCGGGTCTATGGCCAATAGGGTGCCGATGCCGTTACAATCCGGACACATGCCCAAAGGGGAGTTGAACGAAAAAATTTGCGGGGTCAGTTCTGGATAGGCAATACCGCAACAGGAGCGGGCCTCACTCATCTTCAAATCTTCGCGGCCCATCATATGGACAATGAGCTGGCCACTCCCCAGTTTCAGGGCCGCTTCCACGGAATCGGTCAGCCGTTCTTCAAATTTGCCCCCGGATTTGACCACCAGCCGATCTATAACCACCTCAATATGATGTTTTTTGTTCCGGGCCAGGCCCTGGACATTTTCCAACTCCTGGACCACCCCGTCCACCCGCACCCGGGCATATCCCTCTTGTTTTAATTCCGCCAACCGCTCCCGGTGTTCGCCTTTGCGGTTTTCCACAATGGGCGCTAAAATTAAAATCTTAGATCCCTGGGGCAGGTCCATGATCTGCGATACCATGGACTGGGCATGTCCCCGGCCTACTTTTTTACCACATTTATAACAATACTGGGTCCCCACCCGTGCAAACAACACCCGCAGATAATCATAAATTTCGGTAATGGTCCCCACCGTGGACCGGGGATTTTTGGAGGCGGCCTTTTGCTCAATGGCAATGGTGGGAGACAGCCCCCTGATGGTATCGTAACGGGGCTTTTCCATCTGTCCGATAAATTGCCGGGCATATGAAGATAACGATTCCACATATCGGCGCTGTCCTTCGGCAAATAGGGTATCAAAGGCCAGACTGGATTTACCTGATCCAGACACACCGGTAATCACCACCAATTTTTTCTTGGGGATTTCTACATCAATATTTTTTAAATTGTGTTCTTTGGCCCCCCGGACAATGATCCGGTCCAATTCCTTGGTCGAATTACCAGCGTCGCTGGACAGCTGGGAAGGGGGCATAAGGGGTGTTTCGGTCGGTATGGCTTCAGGGATATGTGCGGTTGTGTCTGAATATTCTTTCATCTGTATTCCCGGGCAAGGCTAAACGTTCTTTTCTAATTCCATACCATAATCACCCCGTTACAAAAGTAAAGCAGGTACTGTTTCCCAGGACATTGGCCCATTGAATGAGTCAGGAGGATTGCATTTAGGGATTAAGATTTATACGATAACTGATTGAATCTAAAACAAGTTCTCGTTAATGCGCAACATCCAAAGTTACTTCGGCGACCTATCGTGTTTAGTGCCGCTCATAGATCCGACCTTGGGTAGCACATCCGCAAACACCACCCCATATATTTCCCAGATGGTGACAAATAGTGCCGCAACAATGGGACCGATAATAAAGCCGATGATGCCGAACATGGAGATGCCACCCAAAGTTGAAAACAGGATGAGCAGATCATGCATCTCTGTATCCTTGCCGACCAGGCGGGGGCGAAGCAGGTTATCCACACTGCCCACCACCAGGCCGCAGAATAATGTTAGCAAAACCGCCTTGAACCAAAACCCTTTGGCCCCCAGCCAAAAGGCCGCAGGTATCCAGACCAGGGCGGTGCCAATGCCGGGAATAATGGAAAGGACTGTCATCACAGTCCCCCAGAATACAGCGCTGTGGATTCCGGCAACAGCAAATGCAATGCCCGATGCACCACCTTGAATAATACCGATGATGGCTGTGCCTTTGATGGTTGCCCGGGCGACCGAGGTAAACCGGTCCAGCAGCCGTTGTTCATCTTTATCCTCCAGCGGCATGTAATACAAAATTTTTTCCAGCAGGCGGTGGCCGTCCATGAGAAAGAAAAACATGGTATACAAGAGGATGGCCACGGTAAAAAGAAAATTCACCGTACCCATGGCGCCTGCCTGGACGCCTGACACCAGAAAACGGCTGACCGCTCCCACCAATTCCCCGGCTTTTTGAAAAATCGTCTCCCGGTAGGGTAAAATATCTTCATAAAAAGGCATTTTTTCCAGCCATTGGGCAAAGGTGACCGGCGATGCCAGCTGCTCCTGGACCCAGGGTGTGACCGATTGCCCAACCTTAATCGCCTGGGATGTCACAATGCCTAATAAACCACTTAAGGGCAACAATACCATGAGAATAATAATCAGTATGGTGGCTGTGGCGGCCAGGGTCTGCCGGCCCCCCATCCACCGTTTCAGGTATTGATACATCGGCCGGGTCAAGGCAGAAAAAATGCCGGCAAGGAAAATAGCCATGAGAAATGCTTTGATCATGGTCAGAAAAACAGCAGAAATAAAAAATACCATGATCAATAGAAATGACGGATGAATTAACTCCCGGTTCATAAGGCGTTGGGCTCCATTATGGGGGTTCTTAAGACAGCGGCAGTACTAAGACAATTTCGGTCAACTGCCACCCTTGATCGTTGCACAGAAAATACCATAGGCTGGCGGGTGATGCACTTTATTTTTATTGAATAAATAAAAAGGTTCAATTAAGCTGAACTGAGGACACATTTTTTAGAATCTTTTATCCGTTCACGTTAAGATTGGGATACGCATATGATTGATTATCCATTTGAAACCGGCATCTACCGGCCGCCCAGCGAAGGGGGCAGTGCCTCGCTTTTGGTGCGATTTACCCGGAACTGTCCATGGAACCACTGTACCTTCTGCACCATGTATAAAACAGAAAAATTTGAGTTGCGGTCCCTGGCCGAAATAAAGGCCGATATCGATGCCATGGCCGCACTGGGACGGGACATTGAGGTAGAATCCAAACGCCTAGGACACGGAGGGCACATTACACGAGATGCGGTTATGGCCCTGTTGGAAAAAGCCCCGAGCCTGAACAGTCATTATGGCGCGGACATGTTTATTCAGTGGCTCGCGGCCGGTGGGAAAACTGCATTTATTCAGGATGGTAATTCCCTGATCATGAATCCCAAAGAACTTGTGGTGGCCCTGACCTATCTAAAGACCACATTTCCCTCCATTGAACGGATTACAACCTATGCCCGGGCCCGCACCGTGGCACAGCGGTCCATTGAACATCTTAAAGCCATTCGGAATGCGGGGCTGGACCGGGTCCACCTGGGGTTGGAAACTGGCGACGATGATCTGCTCAAGAAAATTAAAAAAGGTGTGGACAGTCAGGGACACATTCAAGGCGGGCAAAAGGCCATGGCTGCTGGGTTCCAGGTGTCTGAATACTGGATGCCTGGCCTTGGGGGGCAAGAGATGTGGGAAGCCCATGCTGACAACACCGCCCGGGTGCTCAACCAGGTCAATCCGCACTATATCCGATCCCGGCCCTTCCGCCCCATTCCCGGCACGGCCATGGCGGAGTGGGTCAATAAAGGTACGTTCATCCTGCTCTCTCCCAGGGAACAGCTCCTGGAGCTTAAACGGATGATCACGGCCTTGGACGTCACCTCAAAGGTCTGTTTCGACCACATGGGCAACCATTGGCGCACGGCTGCAGGAGATCTGGTATTTACCCACGATTACGAGGGATATCAATTCCCGGAAGAAAAAAACACGGTACTGGAACGGATTGAGCTGGGGTTGGAATTTAAAGGGCAGAAATCGTTATCCTTCCTGCACATGTAACGCCTATGGTCTAACTATTAAGTTACAATTAGTTATGACACGCTTCCTGGGGGCCCAGTTTTTAATATCACAACGATCCCTAACATGCAGTATGCTAAAGACAATTGATGAATATGAACTTCATTACTGGACCGTCCCGGACATTTTTTAGCAAGGTCAAACATACCATGGCGGCATACGCAATGACCGCACCCGGAGATCGGGTCCTTATCGGCCTTTCCGGCGGACCTGATTCAGTGGCACTGGCCCGGGTTCTGCTTGGCCTGAGGGACGAATTAAACATCACCGTGGGGGCCGCCCATTTAAATCATTGTCTCAGGGGAGATGCGTCGATTCAGGATGAAGGTTTTGTCAGGGCATTTGCACGGGCCCATAATATAGATATTGCCGTTGAAACAAAAGAGATCAAACCGTTTGCCAAAACCCAAGGCCTCTCCTTGGAAACGGCCGGCCGCAGCGCGAGATATGCGTTTTTCAAGCGCATCGCAGACGAAGGGGGCTATACCCGCATCGCCACCGGCCACAATTGGGACGATCATGTGGAACAGATCCTCATGAATTTAATCCGAGGGGCCGGTCCCAAAGGCCTTCGGGGGATTGCGCCAGTTCGGGAGAACCGATTTATTCGGCCCCTGATACGGGTACCTAAAACACTTATATTAGACGTCCTGTCTGATTTGGAGCAACCGTTTGTTCTGGACGAATCCAACTCGGACCCAGCCTTTTTTCGCAACCGGGTGCGGACCCAGCTCATCCCGCTGTTGGCCGCAGAATACAACCCGGAAATCAAAGCCGGCCTGGACCGCCTTTCTACCATATTAATCCAGGAAGACGATTTTTTAGAGACAGAAGCCCAAAAGCGATTTAATGCCATTCTTTTGGAATCCGGCAAGGTCCAGGTCGTTCTGTCTGTACCAAAGCTTTTGGCTCTGCATCCGGCATTGGCCGCCAGAGTGTTGCGTCACGGCCTCATGCATGTCAAACAGAACCTTCGCCGAATCACCCATACCCATATTAAAGACATCCTCACGCTTTGTGATGGAGAACCGGGCAAAAGCCTGGATTTGCCCTGTCAGATCAGGGTCTACAAACAACGGGGGCAATTGGTGATTCAAAAAGAAGAACAGCCCCTTCGGGAGCTGGGCGCCAGGCAAAAGTCAAAGAGACGTAAAACCTGAACCCCGGCCCCTTGATGATTTAGTTTTTGTGTTTAATATACTTAGCAAAGTTGTCATTGGCTGATTACCCTTAAGAGAGGAAAAACGTTGAATCAATTCTATAAAAATATTTCCCTGTGGTTGGTTATCGTATTGATGATGGTGATGCTTTACAACATCTTTAACCAGCAGCAGGCTGGCCAGTCTGATATTTCCTATTCGGAATTTCTTTCCCTTGTGGAAGACAAGCGGATTCAGAGTGTCACGATCCAGGGCCAAGATTTATATATTACGGATGCCAGCGGCAATCGGTTTAAAAGTTATGCACCGCTGGAAGATGGGGAACTTATCCCCATGCTTCGGGGCAATGGGGTGGCGATCAATGCCAAACCCCCAGCAGAGTCTTCATGGTTCATGTCCATCATCGTATCCTGGCTGCCCATGATTGTTTTGATCGGTGTGTGGATATTTTTTATGCGCCAGATGCAGGGTGGCGGTGGCGGCGGTAAAGCGCTCTCTTTTGGAAAAAGCCGGGCCCGCCTCATGGATGACAAGGGTGAAAAGGTGACCTTTGCCAATGTCCAGGGCATTGATGAGGCCAAAGAAGAGCTTAAAGAGGTCGTAGATTTTTTGAAAAATCCCAATAAATATACCCGCCTTGGTGGCAGAATCCCCAAGGGGGTGCTCTTGGTGGGTAACCCTGGTACGGGTAAAACCTTGCTTTCAAGGGCTGTGGCCGGTGAAGCCGGGGTTCCTTTTTTCACCATCTCAGGGTCAGATTTTGTGGAAATGTTCGTGGGCGTGGGGGCATCCAGGGTGCGTGACCTTTTTGCCCAGGGAAAAAAGAATGCCCCTTGTATCATCTTTATCGATGAAATTGATGCCGTGGGCCGCCAGCGCGGTGCCGGCCTGGGCGGCGGTCATGATGAGCGGGAACAGACCTTGAATCAACTTCTGGTGGAAATGGATGGCTTCCAGTCCAATGAAGGCGTCATTCTGATGGCTGCCACTAACCGGGCCGACGTTCTGGATCCCGCGCTGCTGAGACCGGGGCGTTTTGACCGCCAAGTGGTGGTGGACATGCCTGACATCAAGGGTCGTGAAGGCATACTCAGGGTCCACATGAAAAAAAGCCCTTTGGCGTCCGATGTGGATCCCGTTATCCTGGCCAAAGGTACGCCGGGATTTTCCGGTGCGGATCTGGAAAATCTGTGCAACGAGGCTGCCTTGCTGGCCGCCAAACGGGACCATGAAAAATTGTCCATGCGGGATTTTGAAGATGCCAAGGATAAAGTGTATATGGGACTTGAGCGTAAATCCAAAGTGCTCAAGGAAGAAGAAAAGAAAACCACAGCCTATCATGAAGGCGGCCATGCCCTGGTGGCAAGATTTTTGCCCGGCACCGATGCTGTGAACAAGATCACCATTATCCCCAGGGGACGGGCAGCTGGGGTAACTTGGTTCCTGCCTGAGGAAGGCGATTTCAAGTATAAGGATCAGCTTGAGAACGAACTGGCCATTGCATTTGGCGGCCGGGTAGCCGAAGAAATTATTTTCAAACGGATTTCAACCGGGGCGTCCAATGACATCAAGCAGGCCACAACACTGGCCAATCGTATGATTAGAAGTTTTGGCATGAGCGATAATCTGGCCCCCCTGTCCTACGAGGATCATGATGACAATATTTTCATCGGACGGGAAATGACCCAGGCCAAGACCTATTCCGAAGCCACCGCCCAGAATATTGATGCTGAGGTGGCTGCGATTATTGACACGGCCTATGCCACAGCCAAGCAGATTCTGAACGATAACATTGATATCCTCCATGCCCTCACCGAGTTGCTGTTGGAAGAAGAAACCATCATGGGCCCGGAATTGGATGATCTGATTGCCAAGATGCGGCCTGACTTCGATTTCTTTGGTCGGCGGAATATCCGTACAGCGCCGGAACCACCCACCGAGGAAGAAGCAGCAGCGGCTCAGGATGCTGAAAATGAAAAAAACGCACAGGGTGAGGCGGATTCAGACACTGACGCTGAGGAAGCCGACACTGAGCATGGGGCCATTGTTGATTTCCCAGGTAAAAAGGACACCCAGAACGATTCGGAAGATCATAACAAAGAATAGGATGTCATATGCCCATGACCACTACATTCACACTTGAATTTGGCCGGTTTAAACTTGATCTGGGCACCAGGGCCTGTATCATGGGCATTTTAAACACCACCCCGGACTCCTTTTCCGATGGGGGCAAATACAACACCCTGGATGCCGCAAAAGCGCATGCCAGGGCGTTGGTGGATGCCGGGGCGCATATCCTGGACATCGGTGGCGAATCCTCCCGGCCTTTTTCTGAACCTGTATCGGAACAAGAAGAGCTGGACCGGACCATTCCAGTCATTGAGGCGATTGCCCATGACATTGATGTGCCCATCTCCATTGATACCGTAAAATCCGGTGTGGCCCGGGCCGCCCTGAACGCTGGTGCCGCCATTATCAACGACATTTCCGCATTTGAAAAGGACCCTGCGCTTGCGGATGTGGCAGCAGAAACCCGTGCGCCGACTATTTTAATGCACATGAAAGGGACCCCTGAAACCATGCAGATCAATCCTAGTTACGATGATCTCATGGGAGAGATCACGACCTATCTGGAGAAACGGGTGGCGTTTGCCATGGAAAAGGGCGTGGCCAAAGACAAAATTATCTTGGATCCAGGCATTGGATTTGGAAAAACAGTGGCCCACAATCTGGTACTGATTAAGGAACTTCACCAGCTCACCGCCATGGGCTTTCCTGTGCTTATGGGGCCGTCCCGCAAGTCTTTTATACAGAATATCTTGACAGAAAGCACCAAGAAGAAGGCGGATCCCAAAGATCCCAGAACTGAATTTGGGACCCTTGCCGCCTGCGCCGCTGCCCTGATGAACGGGGCCCATATCATCCGAGTCCATGATGTGGAAACGGTATACGCATTTACCCGTATCATTGATGCCATCCGCAATGCGTGAACATGGAGAAATCCCGGCTTGGTTCACCTTGGTTTGGATATGCCTTTTCCCCATTCTTGCCCTGATCTCAATCCAGGTGCCAGGCTGTACCTTTGAGCCTGTTGAAACTGTTATTCTCCTGCCCGTGGATTTTTCCAACGTCCCTGATGATATGGTTCTTACTCAGTCTCATACAGAAACAATTGAGCTGAAAATCAAAGGGACCCCTGACCGTATTAACATGCTGAATATAAAACGGATGCGTTATCCGGCAGACCTGTATACCGACCTGGAATTCGATCCGGCTGGCGATTCGGATTCCATTGAAGCGGGACGCTATCTTCTTCCCATTGATCCGTCCCGGATTCCCCTGGATCCGGGCATTACGATTCTGGAAATTCTTCCGTCATTCCTCAGTGTCCAATTGGATAGAAAAATTACCAAAACCTTTAGGGTGACGGTTCCCTATTTTGGAAAAACTGCCAAAGGATATATGGCCCTGGCCCCCTGCGTAAATCCGCCTACCGTTGATCTCACCGGCGCCCAAACCATGATTGAAAACATAGAAATCCTCCGCTTGAAACCGGTGGATTTGGGCAATGCCTCAGAATCATTTAAAAAAGAGGTGCCTCTGGATTTGGATAATCCGTTGTTATTTCCAGCCGCCAGGCCCATGTTTATCGTTACGGTGCCCATTAAGCCCCGCATCGGTGTTAAGGCGCTGGAGAATCTTGCCATTGAATTGAAACATGCGCCAATTGGGGTCAGCATTGAACCGTCCCGGATAGATATTGAGATCAAGGGGCCGGAAAATATCCTGGCCAACAATACAATATTGGATCAGATTGTTGTATTTATGGATCTTAAAGGTCTTAAACCCGGCGTATACGCACGCCACGCTTATATTCACTTACCTGTGGAACTGGTCCTGACCAAGGCCGTGCCCCAGGTGTTTACTGTTACAATCCCTATTGATAGGGGGAAAGCTGCGGAGCATTGAACCATGCTATTAGTGATTGATGTGGGAAATACCAACACGGTGATCGGTGTGTATGAAAAGAATGAACTCAAGCATGACTGGCGAATCCGAACGGTGCCTGAGAACACCGCCGACGAGTTCAACGTCCTGGTCCAGGCCCTGTTCGCCGACCAGGAAATCAAGTTTACAGACATCACGAAAACCGTCATCTCATCAGTGGTTCCCTCCGCTGTGAGAATCCTGAACGCCTTTTGCCAACGGTATCTTAAGCTGTCTCCGCTATGGATCAATTCCGCATCAGTAAAAAGATTGATGCCCATCCGATACGTCAATCCAAATGAAGTGGGTGCGGACCGTATTGTGAACGCTGTCGCGGCTTACGAAAAGTATAAAAAAGCCATGATCATTATTGATTTTGGCACAGCCACGACCTTTGACGCCATAAGCGATAAAGGAGAGTATCTGGGCGGTGCCATTTGTCCCGGCGTTATGATTTCTTCGGAAGCCCTGTTTCAAAATGCCTCCCGTCTGCCCCGAGTGGAAATTTTCAAAGCACCGGAACAGGTCATCGGGGACAACACCATCGAAAGCATCAAATCCGGTATCATTTACGGCAACGCCGCCATGGTGGACGGCATGGTCACACGCATGTCACAAGAGATGAACACCGATCCCATTATCATTGCCACTGGCGGCCTGGCCCCGCTCATTGCCGAAATTTCCAACACCATTGAATCTGTGGATCAGTCCCTGACCCTGGACGGCCTGAGAATTATCAGTCAGGAAACCGATTGATTTCTCGAGAGAATCCTAAATTAATGACATTAACAGGCACTTATGATATTGTGGGGTACATTTTTCAACGGGGTATCTAAACAATAACTGAACTGAAATACTTGAGTATTAGACAGGAGGAAAGAAAGTCATGAATCTTCTTGTTGCTTATGATTCAACGTTTGAGGCGAGCATGTTTCAGGAGGCTGCAAAATTGGCAAAAGCCTTTGACGTCTTCATACACGTCGTCCGGACATGCTCCTCTAAGGCCAACGGGCAGGAGATTGCCAACTTGGAACATACCCTTGATGAGGCCCGGCGGAAATACTTAGACCCCCATGGGATAAAAAGCGAATCCCATGTCCTGATCCGGGGGATGGCTCCTGGGGAAGATCTCGTACAGTTTGCAAAAGAAAAAAATATAGATCAGATTATTATTGGCATCCATAGGCGTTCCAGAGTCGGAAAATTGGTTTTTGGATCGACTGCACAATACATTATCCTTTCAGCCCCCTGCCCGGTTCTGATTGTCAGATAAAAACAATTTCCCTGGGTGTTGTTTTACAACGTACACGTTATCGCCCAAGGCGGGCAAGCAATATTCTGCCCCTTTTTTGGGGTAAAATGATGGCCTTACCGGTTAACCAGTGAGGGCGTCAACAGCGGTGAGGCGATGGTCATGGGGACCTTTCCATATATTGGGGGATTGGCAGGCGGATTCATGATGGATCATTTATTGAATCACTTTTTATGGGCATCCAAGGCAGGTATTCAAGAGAAATCCATTGATCTGCTGGTGGTGGGCAACGACGCTGCGGATTTGGATTCCATGGCATCAGCGATTGCCTATGCCTATGCCAGGGACGCAATGGATACGGGGACAACCGTTGTTCCCTTTATTCCCATTGCAAAGGCCGATTTTAAATTGCGAACCGAAGCCGTTTATATGTTTGAGACGGCCGGTATTGATACGAATCATCTGGTTTTTACCGATGACATGACGCTTGGGGCGGCTTTCGATCGGATCACATCTGTGGCCCTAGTGGACCACAATACACTTTCTTCTGTTTTTAGTGGGTATGAGAACAAGGTGACCGCCATTTTGGATCACCATCAAGACGAGGCGTGTTATCCAGAGGCGTTTCCAAGAATTATTGAATCGGTAGGATCTGCGGCAACCCTGGTGGGGGAGATGATGCTGTGTCACTGCCCAGACCGTGTGGATGAACAGATTGCCCTGCTGCTGGCAGGAACGATTTTGCTCGATACGGTGAATCTGGATTATCGGGCCGGCCGGGTGACGCCTAAAGATGAGACCGTGGCGGGTGAATTGATGGCGCGCTGTCCAGTGCCCCGGGAAACACTTTTTACATCCGTACAGGATGCAAAATTTGATACAGAGGGGTTTGATACAAGGGATCTGCTGCGAAAGGATTATAAAGCGTTTACCTTGGGTGACCTTCACTACGGTATTGCATCGGTACCGCTTTGTGTCGGTCAATGGTTAAAACAGGATGCGACACTGTGCCGCGAATTTGAGGCCTTTGCCCGGCGCCATCGTCTTGATGTACTGCTTTCAATGAACATCTATGCGGACCCTGATTTTCAAAGAGATCTTGTAATGTATTGCATCGACCATGCGGTTCATGATGCTTTGATTGGGTATCTTGGAAAACAAGGACTGGGATTGAGCCCGATTAAGACGGAAGGGCTGATGCCTTGCCAGACGGGTCGAATTGATTTTTATCGCCAGAAAAACCTGAACATTTCAAGAAAAAAAATAACGCATATGCTGGCCCAGTACACGACCCCTTTGAAATGATCTGTTTCCATGTTGGCCTGTATCAAAAAAAGGCTTAGAGAAACTCTCTAAGCCCTTGATTTTAATGGTAGGCACGAGCGGACTTGAACCGCTGACTTCTACCGTGTCGAGGTAGCACTCTACCAACTGAGTTACGCGCCTTCAAACATCGAAAATATTTACCAAAGTTACTTTTTCATGTCAAGTAAAACCCACCTTAGTTTTCAATTTTTTCCTGGGTGATTGGGGTGGGGTTGGCGATCTGTTCATCGCCTAGTACGGTGGGCGCTGTAAACCGGATTTTAACTTGATCGTCGGTGACCTCAAGGATTTCAAGGCCAAACCCCTCAAAGGTTTTAAGGAGCAAGGCATTTGCAAACTGGCTGGAGCTGCCTTTGAATGTCATCCGCATGACGGCATGCCTGGCACCGATCTCTTTGGGCTGCATGTTCTCAATATCCCGGATATCCCGCATCCGGCGTTTCAGGGTGATGAAACGGGTTAAAAAATTATCCCCTTCAACGGTTAAGTCAAATTGTTTTTTTTGTCTCAGCGTACGGCTCCAGAATGTGTCGATTTTTTGGGCCAGATCCATGCCGGCTTTTTCAGCGGCCGCCTCTAGTGCCTGGGTCGTCCCTTCATACTCCATATGGCTTTTGGCTGTGGATTTAGCCGTGGTGTGAATTACCTGAGCCTGGGAGTTGATATCAAATACGATCAGGTCGATATTGGCATCGAATGCGCGTTGATCCCCCATGCGGTTGCCAGACTCTGATGTACTTGCTCTGCCTAGTACAACCAGGTCGGCCTTCAGAGCACGACCCAGGTCCATGGCGGCTTGGGTATCATAGGTGGAGGTAAAGTTAATATTGTAGGATGTGGGATTGGGATAGGTGGTGTCACGGCGGGCAAATAGAATTCTTTTTTGCTGGAGCATGGCTTTAATTATGGCTTCAACCGTTGATGCATAAGGGCCGGTGTCGCCTGTCCACCAGTTTCTAGCCCGGGAGGCATCAAGGGATTCCTCTGCGATTAACATGAGTACCACGGGGCGATCCGTAACGGTTTTAATGAGTCCGGCAATTTTCAGCTGTTCTTCTAAACGGGTCTGGTTGATTTTCGATTCCACGCCCACCAGATAGCGGTCGCTATATGTCATCCCGGCCATTACACGGTAGGTGACCACGTAATCCTGGGTCAACGGTAGAATACGGGAATATAGAAATTCCAGGTTGGAGGCAAAGACGTCACGGGAAACAAGCTGGGCAACGGCCTGTTCCACTGACTTTGCAAGGGCTTGCTTGACGGCCTTTTGTTTGGCGCCGGGCAGATCTTGGCCCTTTATTTTTACGCTGCCAGTGGTCACATGGGTGATCACATTGGCAGCCAATGCCTGGGGTGGAATGAATAGGGCTGAGTCCATGAGGAGTACGGCAAACAATGCTAGACACAGGGACATGGATTTAAACGTCATGGTTACACCTTTCTGTGAATTGAATAATCGGCAATGAGACTGAGCAGTGTTTTGGATTGGCAGTCTTCAAATAAATCCAAAGCAGATTTGGCGGCATGGACATGAAATTCTGCCTGTTTCCGAGTATAGGCAATGCCCCCAAGATCCGTTAGCCGCTGTCTTAATCCTTTAAACCTGTCTGGATCAAATTCAGTCTGGGCCATGGTGTCCAGGATCCAGGCGCGGTTGTCTGCGTCCGCGTTAGCCAGGCTGTGGATAAGGGGGAGGGTGAGCTTGCCTTCCCTCATGTCGGCGCCAGGGTTTTTACCCAGTTCTTCGGCTGTAGCGGTATAGTCTAGCAGGTCATCTGCCATCTGGAAGGCCATACCCATGTGGTATCCATATTCTTTTAGGGCGTTTTCCTTCTCTTTTGACGCCCCGGCAACAATGGCACCGCTTTGGCAGGCGCCCTGGATGAGTACAGCGGTTTTGCGTTCAATGATTTGATTGTAGTCTTCTTCGCTGAGATCGGAACGTCCTTTTTGTTCCATCTGGTCAATTTCACCCTGGGACATGGCCTGGGTAATGTGGGCGATGACGGAGATCACTCTTGGCGATTCTGTCCTGGCGGCGATATCCAGGGCTGTGGCCAGAAGGAAATCACCCGTGAGCACAACTTTGGGGGCATCCCATTGGGTATGGGCTGCCGGCCGTCCCCGACGCATATCCGCCCCGTCCACCACATCGTCGTGAAGAAGGGTCGCTGCGTGAAGGTATTCAAAGATGGTGGAAAAAAGAATTTCATACCCCGTGGCGTAGCCGCACATGCGAGCGGCGTGGATCATCAGCAGAGGTCGCAGCCGCTTTCCCCCTGCAAAAAGCAAATGGGCGGCCACCTGCCGAACCAGTTCGAGGTTTGGGGTTAAATTGTCCTCAAGGGCCGCTTCCACCTGTTCCAGATCTGGCCCAACCATTTGGATGATTTGCTGCTTTATATCGGCACTCATGCCTTTTCTCCGGCTATATCGTATTCAAATGCATCGGTTACTTTTACCTGAACCAGAGTGCCTGTGTCCAGACCTTCAGAATAAATAAATGTAACCCCATCCACATCTGGGGCCTGGAAGGGGGTGCGGCCAATGTAAACCCCTTCTTCGGGCGTTTCTTCGATGCGCACCGGATAGGTGTTGCCCACATGGGTGTGGTTGTGCGCCTCGGAGATGGATGCCTGGGCTGCCATAATCGTATCATGTCGCTGTTCAGCGATCTCTTCAGGTACGTGGGCTTTTAATCCGTGGGATTTGAGATCGTCGGAATCGGAGTAGGTGAAAACGCCAAGATGGTCAAATTGTATCTCTTTGATGAAATTGAGCAGGGTCTGGAACTCTTCTTCGGTTTCGCCGGGGAAGCCTACGATGACAGTGGTTCTCAGACAGGCATCCGGGTCAATGCGGCGGATGCGTTTAAACAGGTCGGCCAGCTCTTTTTGGGTATATGGCCGGCCCATACGTTTCAGGGTGGATGAGGCCGCATGCTGGATGGGCACATCATAGTAGGAACAGACGTTGTCATGATCTCGAACCGCTTTGATCACACGGTCATCCAGGGTTTTGGGATGGGTGTATAAAAATCGAATCCAGGCGTTGGGATTCACTTTTTTAACAACGGGTGAAAGATGTTCCAGGACGGTGTGAAATCCTTCACCAGTGTTCAAATCCTGGCCGTAATCGGTTGTGTTTTCTGCGGTTAGAATGACCTCTGTGATACCGTCTTTCACCAGTGCCACCGCTTCATCGCAGATCTCTTGAACCGGTCTGGAGCGCTGTAGGCCCCTCAAGGTAGGGATAATACAATAGGTGCAGTGGCGGTTGCACCCTTCAGACACTTTGATATACGCAAACCCTGTGGAAATCAGTGCCCGGGATTCCATTGGATTCTGAAATCCCCTTGAATTGGGGTCGGGAAAAACAGTAAGGGGTGTAGCGTCTTTTCCGTTTACCGCCGCCACGATCTGATCACAGGCCGCAGTGCCCAAAAAGGCATCCACTTCGGGCAGGCTATTGACTAGGTCTGGATCATCTTTGTATCGCTGGGCCAGGCAGCCCGTGGCGATAAGGCGTTGGCAGGCCCCATCCTTTTTGTATCGAGCCATGTCCAAAATCGTTTCAACCGCCTCGTCCAAGGCGGTTGAAATAAATCCACAGGTGTTCACGATAATGGTGTGGGCCAGGGCCGGATCATGGGTGGTAATTCTAAATTGCTTTTGCCATCAGATCTCCCAGCTGGGCTGAAAATTTAGCCGGATTGTCCAGCTTGCCCCCTTCGGAAATTACAGCAATGTCATACAGCAGCTCAGAGTAGTTGGTGAGCACCGGGTTGGTGGTGTCGGACTCGAACATCTCTTTGATCTTTGCCATGACAGGGTGATTGACATTCACTTCCATGACCCGTTTCTGGTCTGGCGTCTTCTGGCCGGAGGCTTTAAGGATTTTTTCCATGTATGCACTCATGCCAAAATCGTCACCGGACAGGCAGGAGACAGAATCTTTGAGGCGGTTGGATACCACCACATCTTTTACCTTGGCTTCCAGTTTGCCTTTCAGGAAGGACAGCAGGGCGGAATACTCATTTTTCTTTTCGTCATCCACCTTGTCAACATCCAGATCCCCCTTTTCAGCGCTCTTGAGTTTCTTGTCCTTGTATTCGGTTAGGGACTGGGTTACCCATTCGTCAATGGGGTCCACCATGAGCAGAACTTCGTAATCTTTTGCCTTCAGGGCTTCAAGCAAGGGAGAGTTGGCCAGGGAGGTCAGGCTTTCACCGGTGAGGTAGTAGATCTCTTTTTGGTCTTCGGGCATGTTTTCGATGTACTGATCCAAGGTGACGTATTCATCGCCGGACTTGGTGGTTTTGTACCGCAGCAGCGCTGCCAGGCGGTCTTTGTTGGTGAAGTCGGTGGGAATACCGGCTTTCAGGGCCTGGCCGAACTCGTTGTAGAATGCTTCATATTTTTCTTTGTCCATGGATTCAAGGGTGGAAAATATCTGTTTGGTCAGATTTTTTCGGATGCTGCGCACCAGGCGGTCTTCCTGAAGGATTTCACGGCTAACATTAAGATTCAGATCGGGCGCATCCACAATCCCTTGGACAAATCCCAGATATTCGGGCAGCAGTTCTTTGCAATCGTCCATGATGAATACGCGTTTACAATAAAGCTGCATGCCATGTTTGCGCTCCGGGCGGAACAGGTCCAAGGGGGCTTTGGAGGGCAGATACATCAATACGTCATATTCGGTAACCCCTTCAAACCGCTTGTGGATGGTGGCGCAAGGATCGTCCCAATTGTGTGAGATGTGTCTGTAGAATTCCTTATGCTCATCTTCGGTGACATCTTCTTTGGATTTGGCCCAGATCGCTTTCATGGAGTTTAAGGTCTGGTCTTCACGCACCTTGCGGAATGTATCACCAATGGGCTTTCCGTCACTGTCTTTGATGAGTTCCGTTTCAGGGATGGGCTCACTCTTTTCCATGTTCATGATGATGGGATAGGTGACGAAGTCCGAGTGCTTTTTGACAATATGCTGGATGGTGTATTCTTCGGTGAAATTCTGGTCACCTTCTTCGCCCTCTCGCAGGTAAAGGGTAATTTCGGTGCCCCGGCTTTCTTTCTCAATTTCTTCAACCGTGTATTCACCTTTGCCATCAGATTCCCAGCGAACGCCCTTTTCAGCACCTGGTGCTTTGGTGTCCAGGCGGACCTTTTCGGCAACAATAAAGGAAGAATAAAAACCAACACCGAATTGTCCGATGAGTTCCGGGGATAGGCCGGTATCATTTTTAGATTTTTCAAGGGCTGCCATGAAGGCCTTCGTGCCGGACTGGGCAATGGTACCAATGTTTTCATTGACTTCTTCAAGGGTCATGCCGATGCCGTTGTCAGTGATAGTGAAGGTGTTGGCATCTTTATCTACGGCCAGGCGGATCTTATAGTCGTTGTCGTCGGCAAACAGTTCTGGTTCGATTTGCTCTTTGAACCGGGCTTTGTCGATGGCATCCGATGCGTTGGAAATCAGCTCTCTAACAAAAATTTCCTTGTTAGAATACAGGGAGTGGATGATCAGGTGCAGCAATTGCTGCACTTCTGTTTTAAATTGTTTGGTTGTTTTTTCTGCCATTGTTGCTCCTAAAAATTAAGTTCCAAATTGCAATAAAATTTATATGGTGGGCATGGCTCGACCGGGTCTTTCACCGAGACCCGCCCACAAAAAAGCATGAAAGAACAAAAGAAAGTTGCAAGGTCCTTTCATATAGCGGCCACAGGCCGCCTCTGGTCTATCGAATCCCAGGCGTTGACCCACAACAAGACAAGAAAGTAATTCAGTAAGTTACTGAGACTCTCATATAAACAGCCATGGGCTGACCTGGTCTTTCACTGAGGTTTGCCTACAACTAACAATGAAAGAACTGAGTGGGTTTGCATCGATCTTTCATATAAAGTTCTCGATAAAGGTGCCAATAATAATTGTAGCAAAAAGACAATTGTCAAGATGGGATTGGGACAAAAATCCACAGTCCTAAATGCGTCAAATCCTTCTTTGGCAGGGGCATTCAAAAACAATACTGGCAGCCGGCAATCATTTTTGATAGGAATAGAATATGGACGATATCAGACGGCAGGCCCATTTATCGGGGCAAGATCTCAAGCTATTAAATTTTAAAAAGAATTCGGATCGGTTTGTGTTTCGTAAATTTTACCGATCCGGGTTGCGGTCCCATATTTTTGAAGTGTTGAAAAAAGATGATGTGGATCAAGAAAGCATTGGCGTGGTGGAAGATGGCATCCGGGTATTTCCGAGGGCGAAACCGATAAAAATATTCAGAATTTTCAGGCGTCGATTCGGATCTAAGGCGGAGATTTTTCAGGAAATTGGCCGGTATAATTTGCTGCTGGATTATATTGGGGTGCAATTTATTGCCCCGTCAGAAGAGTTTATTGCCGATTACAGAGACCAAACCGGAACAGGACGGATTATCCTTTGCGGACTCCAGGAATATGTGGCAGGCCAGATGATTGATCCCTGGCGGCTGTTAGGCCCACAAACCATTGCATCTTTGCTTTCAAACATGGGGCATGAATTGCCCCTCGACAAACGAATCGAACGGGCAATGAACCAAATTGCTGCGTTTGTCACAGGTATCCGAAGGCTGATGGCCGAAACCGGATATATCCCGGATCTCGCCGGGGTGGGCAATTTGATTTTGACGCCTGCAGGTGGCATTAAACTTGTGGATATCAATAATATCGTTTTGGTGAATCATGATAAGTATATCCATATGGATGACAAAGGATATCCCACCTGTGATGTGTCTGTTCAGGTGCTTTCCATGATTGAAAAAAAGATTCTTGGCAGAACCGATATAGATTCAGAACCCGTGTACCAGCTTTTCCTTAAACCGGACCGGATCCAGCAAGTTAAAAAAATTGAACAGGCGTTTTTTCGCCAGCTCAAAGCCGCCAATCGGTAATTATTCAATATTTTTAGCTAATTTTTATAGGAAAGCCTGTGTAAACAAGTAGAATAATCGATTTTAAACTTGTCTAATATTTTGTACAAGTATGGTTGTTTTCAATTTTTGAACCATTCACAAGGGGAGACGACGATGCTATTGTGATATAGCAACCGGATTCCAATAACAATTCGCTGGAAGGACGCCGTTTCTCTGGGTCAGAGGGTATCACAAAAAGACGAGAGGGCTCACAGAAACCAAGTATCAGTGTTGAAAATATGAAAATAAGCCGTAGTGAAAGGGATATAGCGCATGCGCTGTATGTTAACACCTTGATGAGCGCGCTAATTAGATGATTTTTTTAGACAATTCGTGCAGACACCGTCCAGTCGCATTTCCATCCTGTCAATTTTTCCGGGAAAGTGGTGGTCACGCCGGTTCAATTCCACGTTTAGACTTTCTGGGCTCAAGCAGTCCATTTTACCGCATTGGGTGCAGTAGAAATGGGCGTGGGATGGGTGGATGTCATTGGGTGCCAGACCGTAATAGGCGGATCGACCGCCCGTGGCGATACGGTCCACAAGGCCTTTTTCCACCAGCAGATCTAAAATACGGTAGACAGTGACCCGGTTGACAGGGCTTTGACGATCCAGCGTGTCGTGGATTTGTGTGGCGGACAAAGGGAAGTTATTGTTGCCGATGATTTCCATGACTTTCAGCCGGTTTGGGTTGGGGGGAAGCCCGGCTTGTTTCATCAGATCTCTATAATTGCAGTGAATGCACATATCAACTGCCCTCCACAGTAGAAAGGGGTGGCCGGTGTCGAATGGTTTTCAATTTATCCCAGGCCAATGACGCCATAAACGCGGTGCCGGCCACAAGGATGATGGCCGCTCCAGAGGTGAGGTTAAACCGGTAAGAGAGACCCAGCCCGCACAGGGTGAACACGCTGCCCAGTACGCTGGCGCCGACCATCATTGCGCCAAGAGATTTGGCATACTTTTCCACAATAAAAGGGGGGATCGTGAGCAGCGCAATGACCATGATCAGGCCAACCACCTGGATGACAAGGACCACGCTAAGACCCAGCATGGCGATGAGACCAAAATAGATCCGCTTTACGGGCAATCCCATGACCTTAGCAAATTCTTCATCGTAGGAGACGGCCAGGATATCGCTATAAAACCAGATGACCAGAACACCCATGACACAGGCCTGGGTCAGCATGATGAAAAGGTCGGATCGGGGGACCGTGAGGATGCTGCCAAATAGGTAACTCATCAGGTCTACATTGTACCCTGGTGAAAGATCCACCATGATAATGCCCAGAGCCATCCCCAAGGCCCAGATAACGCCAATGATGGTGTCTGCCCGGTGCCGGGCATTGAGGGTGACAGCGGCCATGAGCAGGGCAGCGGCAAGAGAAAACCCCATGGTGGAGGGCATCACCGGCAGTTTAAAATAAAATGCCATGCCGATGCCACCGTATGCGGCATGGGCAATGCCGCCGGATAGAAACACAATACGGTTCACCACCACCAGGGTGCCCATGATGCCGCAGATGATACTGGCCAACAGGCCTGCGGCGACAGCATTCTGCATAAATTCAAATTGTAGAATTTCCATGGATCAGGCCCTCTTTCGTGTGGCTTCAGATTTTGGCATGCCGTGGGCCAGCACCTGAACCCGACACACATCTTCCACTGAGCAGGCATACATGGCTTCCATCATCTCGCCCGTGACTTCTTCATGGGGATGATAGTGGAGGCGTTGATTGACACAGGCCACCGATTTCACATGGTTGGACACAATAACCAGATCGTGGCTCACCACTACAATGGCCATATCTTTGTTCAACGATTTCAAAAGTTTGTAAAAATCGGCCTGTCCCTTGGTATCGATACTGGCTGTGGGCTCGTCTAAGAGGAGCAGTGGGGTTTGGGTCATCAATGATCTGGCAATGAATACCCGCTGGCGTTGTCCCCCGGAAAGCTGGCCGATTTTTTTAAAAGCATGGTCGGCCATGTGGAGCCGGGTTAATGCGGCCATGGCGTCATCCCGAAGCTGGGATTTGCGTATAGATGCTGCATTGGTCTTGGTGGCACCCATCAGCACCACATCCAGGGCCGTAATGGGAAAATTTTCATTAATGTGGACGTTCTGGGGGACATACCCAATGGCCGTGCCATTCGATTTCGGCGCTTTACCCATAACGCGGATGCTGCCTCGGTCCGGGGTGAGTAAGCCCAGGATCAGCTTGAGCAAGGTCGATTTCCCCCCGCCGTTGGGACCGATAATTGCAATGAAATCTTTTTCCCTGATGGTTAGGTTGATCCCAGTCAGTACGGGCTGTCCGCTGTAGGCAAAATCTACATTTCGGATATCCACCAGAACGTTTTCAAGCATCTGTTCTATTTGAGGGCCCCCTTGAATTGGGCCGCGATGGTTTTCAGGTTGTCCATCCATTGATACGCAAGGGGATCGGCGGCCACCACACGGCCTTTTATTTCCCTTGCGATGAGTGCGGCGCTTTTGGACGAAAATTGGGGCTGGACAAAGATGACCCTTATGCCGTATGCCCTGGCATGTTTAATGAGGCGCATCAACTGGGCCGGTTTAGGGTCTTTACCCTCCATCTCAATGGGAATCATTTCGAGGCCGTAATCCCGGGCAAAATAGCCCCAGGCAGGATGGAACGCCATGAACCGGGTGCCGGGTTTGTCTTGGAATAGATCGTGAAGTTGTTGGTCCAGGTCCTGGATTTCCCAGATGAATGCATTGAGATTGCTGGCATAAAACGCTGCATTTGATGGGTCTTCCTTAGACAGGGCCTTGCAAATGGTTTCCGCTTGCTGCTTTACCAAAATGGGTGAGGTCCAGATATGTGGATCCATACCAGCATGCCCGTGACTGCTATGTTCATCATGGTATGATTCGCTTGTGTGGTGCTTATCTTTATGATAAGCGGTCATGGGAAGTTTGTGTATACCTTCATCGGTATGGATGATTTTCATTTTAGGGTTGGCCGCAGCAATTTTATCCAACCAGAAGTTTTCAAAGGGAACGCCTATGGAAAAATAGAGCTGAGCTTTTGACAGGATGGCCATCTGGGCCGGTTTGGGCTCATATGTGTGGGGGTTGGCACCAGGTGCGACTATCACATTAACATGCACCTTATTTTTTCCGATCCGTTCCACCATATATTTTTGAGGAAGGATGCTGACAAATATGGATTGCCGGGCTTCTCCAGTGCGAGCAACAGTTAACGACACCAGGATTATTAGAATGAATGGTATGAATTGTTTCATGTCAAAGTCGATTTTCTGTGTTTAAACTTAGAATGCAACTTAATTGCATTTTATGAAAATTTCAAGTGCCGAAGTTAAAATTGAATTTTTTAGGTTTTCTTAAAATAGATAGAAGGAAGACGATTTAGGGCCTTTAGGTCTAATTCAGATCATCAGTGTTTTTCTTAACCGGGACCTTGATAACATTTACCCCTTCTTTGGCTAACATTTTGTCCTCTTCTTTCGTGGTGGTGCCCCGGATGTTCCGGTAATCTTTGGCGCCATAATGCATTTCAAGGGCTTCTTTGGCAAAGGATGCGCCAACATTTTCATAGTTTTTTTCGACGTAATCTGCGACTCGCTCTGTGAGTTCTGCCATGGCTTCATGGGTGGCCTGCATGGCCTGCTGGGTGGTGTTGGCAGATGTACGAACGGCCACTGGGGATAGTTTGGGAACAACAGAAATGCTTTCGCAAACAGGGCATTGGAGCAGCCCCTCTGACTGCTGGCGGTCCAGGTCTTCACGGTCGTCAAACCACCCCTCAAAGGTGTGCCCATTTATACATTCAAGATCAAAAACAATCATTTGGAAATTTTCCCTCACCCTGATATCCCATGACAGACTGTTCGGCCCATGGTCAAAAATATTGAAAAATACTTTATTTTTGCATTTTTTTCAATTGAGAAATGCGGGCCATGTCTTTACTGGAGGTGACACAGGGAAATAGGCTGTTGTTGGTCAGGCCGGGATGGGCCGTGATGTCCAGGCGGGCATGTTGCACCGCCACATCCCACATGGGGGTGTGGGGGATGGGGGTATAGTAGGCCAATACCGGCAGGATATCCAGGGATTTTACTAGATTCATGGAAGATTCCACATCATCCAGGTCTTGCCCAGGAAGGCCGCAGAGCAGGTAGGCTCCCAGCTGCTCCCGCTTGAACCCAGCATTTTTAAGGCTGTCAACAGCGGTAAAAAATTCATCCTTGCGCACTTTGATATCATGTTGGCGGCCTTTGGAAAAATCGGTGGTTTCCAAGCCCAGACGAATCGCCTTGAAGCCAGCCCGGTACATAAGGTCTGCAGATGCTGGGGTGACTTCCCGAATGTGGAGCGCATTGGGTGTATGGAAACGGATGTCCATGTCTGAGGCAATCACTTTTTCCAATAAAGGGAACGCATATTGTTGGGGATTTATGAGCAGGGCATCGTCGTAAAATGGAAAATTGGTCACGCCAAAATTGTCGTGCCAGTGGCGTATCTCTTTGAATACATGGTCTGGAGAGCGTCGTCGTAATCTGGGTTCCAGGAATGAAGAGGCACAGTATTCACATGAAAAGGGACAGCCCCGGGAGGTGAGGATGGGCGCGTAGGCCATGTGGTCCTGAAGATCCAGGGCGGGAAACGGCCAGGCATCCAGGTTATCCGGTGCGGGGAGATGATCCAGGGTAACTCCTGTGAAGCGTTTTATCAGTGCGGCAATTTGGGGTTCTCCAGGACCTGTGAGGACATGGTCTGCGCCGGAAAATTGCCGGGCATGATCGTCGCAGAGGCTGGCATAAATACCGCCCAATACCACGGGAATACCAGGCAAAAAGTGTTTGATCGTTTCAATGGTTTCCGCCACACCCGAGGCCCAGTAGGTCATCAGAGAGGTGACCATGATCAGGTCCGGGGGACAGTCTGCGGCCATGGCCTCAAGATCAGCTTCTATCCATGCTTTGGGAGTACCGTACCGGCTGAATACCTTGGTTTCATGGGGCAGGTGCTTGGCCATGGGACTGGGCAGATCAATGGGGGTTTTGTCAAAGGGACCTCGGCCGTCCTTGTGAACCTTGGGGGGCTTTGTCTGTCGGGGATGAAATCGGTTCATGCAATCCAGATAGGATACCCTTAGGCCTTGGTCTCGAAGCACCGCAGCCATGGAAAACAGCCCCATGGGCTTGGCCCAGAAATCAAAGGCGGCAAAATCGTGGATCCATGGATTAACGCAGAGAATATGGGGGGGATCAGTCTTCAAAATACTTCATAGAGGTCTTTTTCAGTTCCTCCCGTGAAAACAGCAGGGAATAGGTCTCCTCGTTAATGGCTTTGGAAATTCGATCCACAATGGCGTAACACTCTGCTTCAGTGGCGCCATGAACCATGGTGTACAGGTTGTAGTCCCAGTCCTTAGCCGGGTTACGACGGTAGCAATGGGTTACTTCTCTGAACTCAGCCATGATGGGACCGACCTCTGCCACCCGTTCCTCTGGAATTTTCCAGGCCACCATGGCATTGGCTTTATACCCGGACTTCTGGTGTTTTAGGGTGGCACCGAACCTGCGGATCAGATTCCTGTCGTTGAGGTCGTTGAGCACCTCTAAGAATTGTGCTTCTGAAATACCGATTTTTTCCGCCATTTCTAAAAACGGGCGTTTGGTGACAGGAATGTCCGTCTGCAACAGGGCAATGATTTTTTTTTCCAAGGGGGTGAGGTCGACGCTCATGGGATGTTTGTCTTTCTTGATTCCGTTGACATTTTATAAGAAACTTTGTGTAATCCACTCAGATCTTTCAATTTTCGTCTTGGGCTGTGCCTGGGTGATAATCAACCACGGCGGCCCGTGGCCATTATATGAAAGAACTTAAGTTAACCGAACTCGATACTTTCATGATTCGTTGTGGGCAAATCAAGGTCTAACGATTGCCCATTTTCTTTTGTTTGTCGGGAAAGAGCCCCAAGATGGCGGCTTGCGATGCCTCGCAGATTCCCCGTTCGGTGATGAATCCCGTGACCAGGCGTGCCGGGGTCACGTCAAAGGCGTGGTTGGCAGCGGGACTGGATTCCGGGGGTACCAGTACGCTTTGAATATTGCCATCACAAAGGCCCTGGATGTACCGAATTTCATCTGGATCCCGCTCTTCTATGGGGATGTCTTTGATGCCGTCGGTGATGTCCCAGTCAAAGGTAGAGGACGGCAAGGCCACATAAAAAGGGATATTATTGTCTTTGGCGGCCAGGGCTTTGAGGTAGGTGCCGATTTTGTTGGCCACATCACCGGCGCGGGTGGTGCGATCCGTCCCCACGATGACCATGTCTACCATGCCGTGCTGCATGAGATGCCCCCCGGCATTGTCCGTAATCACAGTATGTTTAATGCCGTGTTTTCCCAATTCCCAGGCTGTGAGCCGTGAGCCTTGGTTCAAGGGGCGGGTTTCATCCACCCAGACATGGATGTCCACACCGGCATCAAAGGCCGCGTACATGGGGGCGGTGGCTGTGCCGTATTCAATGCAAGCCAGCCAGCCAGCGTTGCAGTGGGTGAGGATATTCACTGGTTCCCCGTGTTTCTTTGCTGCAATCTCTTTAATGATGGACAGGCCGTATTCACCGATTTTCTGACAATTGAGGGCTTCCTCTTCCACCACGTTCAGTGCCTCTTCAAGGGCGGCGTGCACCCGGGTGTCGTAGTCTTTATGCGCCAGTACTTTGGCTATGACCCGGTCAACGCCCCAAACCAGATTTGTGGCCGTGGGACGGGCCGCTTTAAGCGTGTCACATGCTGCCGTGAACCAGGCGTCGTTTTCGCCGTTGTTACCTTGCTGGGCCAGGATGACGTAGGTGCCCAAGGCGCCAGTGGCGCCGATGAGGGGGGCGCCTCTGACATACATTTCTTTGATGGCGTGGATCACAGCATCCAAGGTGGTCAGGTCTTCAATAATCAGTTTATGGGGAAGGAACCGCTGGTCAATGACCTGGACGGTCTGGGTGTCCTCGTTGAACCAGATGGGACGCATCTCTTTTCCATCCACTTTCATGGTCTGTCTCTCCTATTTGTTTCTTCGGGTGTGGGTTCGTCAGGTTCGGCCCGTGGCATTCAATGATGTCATTAGGGTTAAAACGTTTCGATGAAATGCCCCGCTTCGGTAATGGATGTATTCATATCGGCAATGAGGCGGGTTACCTCTTTTTCAATGGATACCATCTCTTGGCCAAGGGCCCCTACGGCTTGGGCATTAAGATTGTGTTTGAGATAGAGCACATAGTCATTGAGCTTGGTCAGGACCGGGTACATGCTTTTGGTGGACTGGTTCATGGTTGAAGCCAATCGCTGGTACTTGGCCTTGGCATTGGACAGGGACGCGCGGCTGGATGTTGTTAGTGTTGTGTCGTTCATTTGGTCGATCTCCTTCTGCCATTCCACAAAAAGATCGGCCGCCACAGTCTCGACTTTGTCGATTCGGTTTTCAATCTGGTCTGCCCTTGATTGACAATCTTCATAGCTTGATTTTAACCGTTTATAAAAGCGTTCCAGATCCCCACCATCAAAGTTGGAGATCTCTTTGATCCGGGTGAGGGCATCTTTAAATTCCGCTTGGGCTTTGGTTTGACTCTCCTGTACATCTTCCACATTTCCTTTGAGCAGGTGGCGTTTTTCTTTGCCCAGTTTTTCCATGGCAGCATAATACCCCGCCTGACACCCTGTCAGCGCCAGAAAGGCAAAAATAATGAATATGCTTGTAAGTCTTATACGTGCAGTGGTCATATTGTTTTTCTCCCAAATCTATTTCTTATATCAATGAACGACATCTAATGCCTTTAATTGTCTACACCTCTTTTCACTGCTTGTAAATGTACCTTGCCATTTTCTTACTTTAATAAGCATGCTATTGCTTGCTTTATACTGGAATTAAACGCTGAATGCATTATTTCGGTTGTCCGTGATAGATGGTCTTGAAGGGAACGATGGGATCGGTGTATAATCGCTACCTGAATGTTGCAAACGCCCTTTGGTCGGATGTATAAGACTTTGGGCATGCAACATTGAGGTGCCATTCACCGAATCAGATATGCAAAGGAAATGTTATGAGTATTCTGCCTTTGGACAGCAAAGAGAAGTTTGAAATTCAGACCTATGGCAAAGCCACAAGTGTTGATCGGGACACTCATGTTCCCTTTTCTGGATCACCCCGCAAACACCCCTGGGATCCAGAGCGCTTTATTTTGGTGGCAGACCCCTTTACCCACAATACATTTTACTTTGAGTTTAAAATTTCTGACATCGGATGTGCTGAAGAATTGCCCAGCATGACCAATATTGATGGAGAGTCGGTACCCATGGCGCGAATTTGGGTGGCCAAAAAAAGTGTGGGGATCCGTTGCACGCCTTTTGCTGTGGATGAAATAGACGGTGAAATAGACGGTTAACATTTTTATCCGGACCGTCTGAGCATTAGGCATGGCCCTGACGCCATATTGCCAAAATATTGATTCACTCAGCAGACTGCTGAAATAGGCCAGACGCTGAAAAACAGCATCTGGCCTGCCATGAGTGGGGGACTGGGATTATGGCACCAGAACCTTTTCCAGTTTTTCTACCATAAAATCCATTTCTGCTTCATTGATTACAAGAGGGGGGGAGATCCGGATGGTATGGCCATGGCTGTCATTGACCACAAGTCCCAGATCCAGGAGTTTGTGGCAGAATTCCATGGCATTGCCTTCTACCACTTCGATACCGATGAACAGCCCCTTACCTCTCACCTCTTTAACATGGGGAGAACGGTTTGCAATTTCCTGAATCCTTTTTTTCAGCGCCTCTCCTTTTTCGGCAGACTGTTCGGCCAGTTTCTCCGTCTCAAATACCTTGAGGGCGGCGGTACCAGCTACGCAGGCCAGAGGATAGCCGCCAAAGGTGGAGCCATCAGATCCTTCGGAAAATATGGTGTCCATGAGTGTGGCATTGGTGATGAATACAGACAAGGGGATCAGTCCCCCGGACAGGGCTTTGCCTAAGATAACAGCGTCGGGAACAATGCCTTCATGCTCAAAGCAGAAACGTTTGCCAGTGCGGCCCATGCCAACCTGAATTTCATCGCAAACCAGCAAAAGATCGTTGTCATCCGCAAGCTGTCTAAGGCCTTTGAGGAATCCTTTGGGCGGTATGAGCATGCCGCCTTCGCCTTGGAAGGGTTCCACCAGGATGCCGCAGGTGTTGGGTGTAATGGCATTTTTTACGGCTTCAATGTCGCCAAAGGGGACAGATTTAAATCCCGGTGTCAGAGGCCCGAAGCCTTCATTGTATTTTTTACTGGATGAAAACGAGACGACTGAAATGGTCCGGCCGTGGAAGTTGTTATTAAATACAATGATTTCCTGGCTGCCATCTGCAATTCCCTTTTGTTTGAATCCATAATACCGCATGGCTTTGATCGCTGTCTCAACAGATTCTACCCCGCCATTTTTAGGCAGGACTTTGTTGCCGGAATTGCCGAATCTGGGCGCCATCTGGGGCGCAAACTTCGCCGCTTCTGAAAGAAAAATACCTAATGGGTCTGTGTAGACCACATTTGAAATTACAGAGGCATAGTTGCCCATAAGGGCATCCATGACGGCATTGGTGATGGCGGGGTGGTGGTGGCCGGGGTTGGCCGCAGAATAAGCAGCCAGGCAGTCCAGATATTTTTTACCTTTATTGTCGGTGAGCCAGCATCCTTTGGCTTTCCGGACCACCAGATTAATTCGCTCATAGTGGTGGGCGCCAAAATCCTCTTCAAGGTTGAAAATAGTTTTATCGTTTTCGTTGGAGAATCCTTCAAAATAATGAATTTTTCTGGTGGTTGTCATGGTGCACCTCCGATGTTAAGAATGCTTAATGGTTAGTTGTCTTGTTTGATGAGGTCATAAATCTTTTTTTCGTGATCTGTCAGGGGCTGGTTCCGGTCCAAGGTTTTTTCCAAAAAACAGTGATAAAAGTCGTGGCGAAGACTGTCCCGGTTGGCGATGACGAACCATTGGTTTCGTGTCCAGTTGATGGGGGACTTGTCTTCATTGCCAGTCTCAAAAATACCCACAAGGGCTTCCTGCTTGTCTGTAATGATGTCAAAAGAGCGGCCGCCGATTTTAGCAATCAGATCCTCCTTGTATGGATGGGTGACCTGAATGTCAAATCGCTTCGGTAAGTCCCCCATGGCAATGTAGCGGATGGCCACGCCTCTTTGTTCCGCATCTTCAAGGGATTTGGACAATTGCTGATCGGCTTCTGGAAACAAGCGGACATAGATCTCATCTGTGGCCGTTTGGATCATGTCTTTGGCTTTGGACATGACAGCATCATATCCGTTAAGGATCCAGATGTATTCAACGGTCTCTGCTTGAGATGCCTTGGCAAGCTCTGCTTCGATTTCTAAAATATTTGCATTGAACGTCACTTTTAACCGTCGAATCAATTCGTCTGACGGAAGCGGCGCATACTGGCCAGCTTGAACTTCAATGACGTATCCTTTGGCAATGAGGCTGCGTAGCACATCATAGATCCGGGATCTTGCAATGCCTGAAATTTTGGACAGCTGGGAACCGTTCACCGGATGGCTTCCTACCAGGGATAGATAACAGGATGCCTCGTACTGTGAAAAACCTAACTGGGTTAATGTAGAGTTGTTCGCCATAAAAATTCAGAATGTTAGATAAATGTTGCTATCTTGATAGCAACTTATATTCAACCTGTGATTTTGTCAAGAGGCGTTAAAAAAAACTTGGTCGGCCGCAGTATCGCAAGTCTGATTAATGCGGCCTTAGACAGAGACCCGGGATTGACAATTTAGGGGGGCTGTGCGAATTATAGAACTTCAAAATAAGATCATTGCTGAACTTGTAGATTCAATTAGGAAAATAAAGTTAGGAGTATCATCATGGCAGGTTTAAATAAAGTAATGCTCATTGGAAACCTGGGGCGCGATCCGGAAATCCGTTACGGTCAATCTGGTACAGCGGTGGTGAATTTTACCATGGCCACCAGCGATCAGTGGACAGATAAAAACACTGGCGAACGGCAGGAACGGACCGAGTGGCATCGAATTGTTGTATTTGGAAAACAGGCGGAAACCTGTGAAAAATATCTGTCAAAAGGTAGTAAGATTTACGTGGAAGGACGCCTTCAGACCCGATCCTGGGAAAGAGAGGGACAAACTCATTATACCACAGAGATTGTGGTGTCCAATTTTCAGTTTCTGGGTGGTAGGACAGAAAATCAGGGCGGCGGGTACCAGAACCAGGGAGGCTATCAGCAAGGTGGTGGCGGATATCAGAATCAAAACCAAGGCGGTTACCAGCAGCCGCCCCAGCAGGGCAGCGCACCAGCGCCCAACTCAAATAATTTTCAGGATCACACCAGTCCTGGCGGCGGAATGACCAGCGGTCCAGATCCCATCCCAGACGACGACATTCCATTCTAATTGATATGCATTGATAACATATACTTTTAGGGAGTAAACGTTGGTCTTTGGTTTACGCCTTACGCCATCTCTTTTTAATTCGCCCTTCTAACGAGCACATAACAAAGGCAGGCTTGCTTAGTTCCTGCCTTTGTTCTTTTCTTTGGGAATACCGTTACTGGCAAATTATTATTTGGATTTCATTTTAGCGAAATTTACTCAACATGTAATGATTAAATAAGTTGTTGAGGCCATCCCGGTTCTATAAATATTTTTTTTGGGGGGCAGAGGAATGAATTTTAGAGCCTGGGTTAAAAGTCGTCGGACAAGCTGAAAAATGTGGTTCGAATACGTTCAAGGTGGTTGCGTAAATGCGCTTTTCGGGTTTGACCCACCTGAATGGGGTGCTTTTCAGACAGCACTGCAGACAATGCCGTCAACTCGTCTTTAACAGATAGTACCTCCTTATTCCAGTTGTCATCATCCATTTTCATTAGATTAAAATACCATAACCGGAAGGTCAGAGCATACCATCGCTGCGCAGTCTCTTTGAGATATGGGTTCCCCACGGCCTCATAAAATATGTCTTTTATTTCGAAATCAATGGCGGTTAGTGCCTTAGCGTTTTTATTGTTGAGCAAGGGGTCGCATGTCGTCAATAATTGCGTGAGCCTTTCAGTGTGCGCCTGTGTAAATCGCTTGGCTGCGATTCTTCCGATCGCGTCTTCGATCTCCAGCCTGGCTTGGTAAACGTTGATGATGCGATTGAGTTCAAGTTCAGTCACTTGAATCCCCGTCCGGGGTAGAATTTTAATTAAATGTTCCCACTCCAGTCGAAAAAGAGCGGCGCGCAGTGTGGTCCTACTGACTTTAAATTCGTTTGCCAGATTTTGTTCGTTTAAAATACTACCCGGTTCGTATTCGAGATATATGATGCGCTCTCGCAGTGTATTGTAGATTTCGAGCTTCATCAGGATCCTATTCTTTGGGGGTTATAAAAGATTTAATTTTACTAATTAATATAAAATCAATGCATTTTCAAGTATAAAACATAAAATCATATTTTATGAATTCTAAAATAAAAAACTATTGACATCAAAAAAATACCATTAGTATACCAATATAATAGCAGTTAAAATATCAATATAGGTGGGGAAAATCTATGAGAGATCAAAACAGAACGCATGGATTATGGGCCAGTACAGCGCAACCTGCACCAAAAGTAACGCCTGTTGACGGAGATAGGCAAGCAGAAGTTGCAATTATCGGAGGTGGTTATACCGGGTTAACCGCAGCGATTCATCTTGCTGAAGCTGGAAAAGATGTCATCCTTTTAGAAGCGGAACACATCGGCTACGGGGGTGCCGGCCGAAATGTAGGATTTGTTAATCCAGGGCTCTGGCTGATGCCAGAGGATGTTATCAAAAGAATGGGAGAACATTATGGCGAAATGTTGCTTGACGTATTGGGTGCTTCGCCAGATTTGGTCTACGCACTCATAGAAAAATATAACATCCAATGCGAAGCTGTCCGGAACGGCACCCTTCACTGTGCTCACTCACCTGCCGGATTCAAAGAGCTCCAGCAGCGGGAAGCCCAATGGCAGAAAAGAGGGGCACCGGTAAAACTGCTGAACCGCGAAGAGGCGGCGCCCAGAATTGGCAGTCAGGCGTTTTACGGCGCCCTGTTTGATGAGAGGGCCGGAACGATCCAGCCCTTGTCTTATGCCCGGGGATTGGCCAGGGCTGCCCAGACAGAAGGTGCGAGCATCCATGCCCCGTCCCCTGTTACGGGAATAAAACGAGAGGCCGGCATGTGGCATCTGGATACCCCGACCGGTCGAATCACTGCAAGCACGGTAATTCAGGCAACCCTTGGATACGCTTCTTCTGCATTTAAAGAACAGAGTAATCAGTTGATTCCTTTTTACTATTTCCAATTTGCCACTGAACCCCTGCCAGAAGATATCCTTAAAACCGTTCTGCCCGGCAAAGAAGGTGCATTGGATACAAATGCAATCCTTTCTTCATTCCGTCTTGATGACGCGGGACGTTTGATGGTGGGCAGTGTCGGGCAGGTGGAACATATGGGATATGCCGTTCATGAAAGTTGGGCCCAAAGATCCATCCAAAAGGTCTTTCCCCAGGCGGCATCCGTACCTATGGAGTTTGCCTGGAATGGCAGGATTGCCATGACGCCAAATCATATCCCCAGATTTCATATGCCTGATGAGGGGATGATTTCCGTTGGCAGTTACAACGGCAGGGGTATCGGCCCGGGAACAGTCTTTGGGAAGCTGTTAGCACAATTGGTTCTGGGAGCATCTTTAGATACAATCCCCTTACCCGTCACCACGCCCAAGGGGATCCTGGCTCGGAATTTACGGGGATTGTTTTACGAAACCGGCGCACGACTGTATCATCTTATCCAAAGAAGAGTATAGGCGTACTGTCAACTCCCTTTGGGGAGCATCATATGGCTGGATTTATTTTGCTCTCAGGATGTTGCAGTATGCGATGCGTGCTGCGTCGCTTATGCCTTTTCAGATTCAGCAAAGCGCGTTGCCAAATTTGAGTATAACGGCCATGGGTCGCCCCTGGTTTATCGAATCCTAGGCGTTGACCCACAAGAAAACAAGAACGCAATTTAGTAAGTTACTGAGACTTTCATATATAAACAATAAAAATAGGGTGACATTTTTGAGTGTATCAGATATGTGTAAATTAATAATTTATTTTTAATTAAAAAACAAATCAAACCATGAAAGGAGGTGACCCGGGTCCAAAGAGAAGGTTAATTTTACGACATTAAAGTTTACAACCGTATGGGCTGGCCAAATGTTTCAACGAGGTCTGCTCACAACACATTATGAAATGCCCTAAGCAATTATGGTGGGTCTTTCATATAACGGCCACGGGCCGTCCCTGGTCTATCAACACCCAGGCACAGCCCATAACAAAATTTGAAAGCTCTGAATAACTTACATAGACTTTTTTATAAACTAAGGAGAACGCCATGAAAATGAAACAAATGTTCACCCGTAGCCTGATCGTCATGTTGTTAAGTGTTATGTTGATAGCTACTTTTTCAATGCCTGCATTTTCCAAAACCTATCGGTGGCAGCCGTCTTCCTGGATACCCTCCGGTATCAGTTGGGATAGCATCGGTTATGTTTGCGATTATGTAACAAAAATGTCAAACAAGCGTATCATTATGAAACCCAGTGCCCCGGGCGCCATTGTTCCTGTGTCGGAACAG
>PDWJ01001196.1_pt1 | contig 33062 bp, 42 predicted proteins | sample 1430881 | NCBI WGS metagenome assembly PDWJ01 (sample SAMN01162460, study PRJNA174530) | Oral metagenome, whole genome shotgun sequencing project. | biome: Marine environment; feature: Marine mammal; material: Swab sample of the gingival sulcus; isolation source: swab sample of gingival sulcus...
TAAAAAATCCATGGACTCGCGATCATTTATTATTACATTGGGCAGCACCTTCAAGGCTTTTTTCTGACCAAGGTTTTTATCATCAACCTTATAAACAGCACCAAAACCGCCCTGGCCTATCTTTTTTTCAACAAGATATCTCTCATCTATAAGATAATCTTTTTCTATATTTTCAATATTTAAATTTCCATAGGAAAAATTCTGCTTTAATGAGGTTTTAAAAACCCCGCCTGACTGGTTTTCTTTTTTTACTGGTGAGCCGCATTTATAACAAAAGTCTGAATTATCTTCCAGTACAGTGCCGCATTTTGAGCAGTAAACCATGAAATTCTCCGTATTTTTTATATTTTAGAAAACTTTAAGGTAACATTATAATTATTTTCCCCAATATCATCAGGAATCATATCAGCATTTTCAATAAGCAGGGTTATTACCTTGGAATTTGTAGGATCCTGAAAAAGTCTTTTTCCCCTTCTGTCATTTAAACCCCTGTTTAAAACCACAGTTCTTCTTCTTGAAGATCTTATGCCTATAACCCTTGCCTTTAATTCACCTGTTTTACGATTATATTTTATTTTTCTTCCATGATCTCTCAATCTTGTGTCCAGGGTACGACCAATTATTATTTCCATCATTTACCTTCTAACTCTTATATCATTAAAATTTCTGTCTCCTTAAAAATCTTTTCGATATAAAAGGCTGCCTGCTTTAAAAAAAATGTTCTTTTTATATAAATTTTATTCCAACTATTTCGCTAAAAAAGCAAGAAAAAATCCATTATTTATTTTTTCTAAAGGGGTTTTAAGTAAAATAAGCCCTGGAAAGAGTCTTTTTATTTAAAATTTTCCTTTGGGGGATTGAAATACCCATGATTCAAGGATATGAATTCTTTTTTTAAAAGCTCTATCAGTGAAATAATTCCAAAAGGTTTTAATTTTTTATCAGCAAAATTATTCATTTCTCTTAAATATAATTTAGGATCATAATTTAGATTCCGCCACTGAATAAAATCTATATTATAATTTTCTATAAGATAAAAAAGAGCCTCCATTTCCGGTTCTGTATCTGTAAAACCTGGAATATTAAGGTAATTTAAAGATACATGGATATTTTTGTCTTTTGCTGTTTTTATAGTTTCAAGAACATCCTCAAATTTATAGGATGGTCTGAAATATTTCATGTAATATTCTTTTACAGCACTGTTAAGACTTACTCTTATGCTGTTAACTCCAGCATCAAAAAGCCTGGTCATCATAAAGGGAAGGCTTGCGTTTGTATTTATATTTATAGTTCCCTTACATGTTTTTTCACGTATGAGTTTAACCGCAGAAAGAATTGTATCTCCTGCAAGGAGAGGATCTCCTTCACATCCCTGCCCAAAACTTACTACAGGTTTTTCCACAGCTTCAATATGGCTCAAGGCCACCTCTGCTATCTCCTTTGGAGAAGGTGTAAAATTTATTCTGTTCTGGCAGCTTGAGATATGTTTGTTTTTTTGAAAGGAAATGCATCCAAGGCAATTTGCATTGCAGACTCTTGATGTGGGAAGTGGAGCCTCGTATCTTGAAAGAAAAAAATTCTTGGCAGCAGGACATCCCCATTGAAGGGCACATTTTTTTAAATGGTAAATTAACCTGTTTTTTGGATATTTTTCAATTTTTTCAGCAAGTCCCTCTTCTATTTTATCAAGGGGCATTAAAGAAAGATTCTGTCTTTCTTCAAAATCAACCTGGTATGCAGCGCTTACAAAATCATCGCCTATAAATCCAACTGCACCATAGGAAAAAAGAGGAAGGGGCAGGCAGTTTTCACTCTCATAATATGCAGAATTTAAAGTCATTACATGGCCAGGAGAATTAAAGGCAGAAACAGCAAAAATTTTTTCATCAGGATTAAAAGGATTATATTCTAAAATCTCGTATTCTCCGGTATCGCCATTAATAACAACCGGAGATCTGCCCGGAAGAAGCATAAGTTCACTATATTCAGGAAGAACAATAGTATTTTTGTCCTTCAGAGGATAAAGATATTCTCCTGCCATTCCAACGGCATGGTAACCCTCCAGTTCAAAAATTTCACCGTTTTCTCCGGCGACAGCAGCTGTTGCATTTAATGACATTAAAAAAACCTGATATACTATTAATTTAAATTTACATCTTCAAACAAAAACAGCCTGCAATTATTTAATTACAGGCTGCAATATTAATTTTTTTATATTTTCTATAAATTACTGATTGGATTCAACCTCCTCAACAAGAGGTTCGCAAAGGGAAATAACAGCCATTGGAGCACCATCACTTTTACGGTTTCCAAGCTTTATTATCCTTGTATATCCCCCATTTCTTGATCCAAATTTGTCAAGTGCCTCTTCAAAAAGTTTATGTGTAACCTGTTTTTCTCTTATAACAGCCAGAGCCTGTCTTCTTGCGTGAAGATCTCCTCTCTTTGCAAGGGTAACCATTTTGTCGGCCCATCTTCTGAGTTCCTTGGCTTTTACAAGAGTAGTTTTTATCTGACCATGCTTGAAAAGAGATGTTACCATATTTCTGAACATCGCTTTTCTGTGGCTTGAAGTCCTGTTTAATTTTACACCTGATACCTTATGTCTCATTTTAAACTCCTATTCATTATCTTCCTCATCCTCTTCTTCAGGAGATACAAACCCTTCAAGCTTTGCTCCAAGAGATAATCCCATTTCTCCAAGGACTTCCTTAATTTCATTCAATGACTTACGACCAAAATTCTTGGTTTTAAGCATTTCACTTTCTGTTTTTTGAACCAGTTGATAAATCTTATGAATCCTTGCATTTTTAAGACAATTGGCACTTCTTACAGAAAGTTCCAGTTCATCAACACTTCTGTAAAGATTTTCATTAAAGCTTGGCTTGTCATCATCATCAATATCCGGTTCAGGATCAGGCTCAAGCTGTTCATCAAAAGTAATAAAAGGATTCATCTGTTCTTTAAGTATTTTTGCTGCATAGGCCAGACAATCTTCCGGTTTTACACAGCCATCGGTTTTAATTTCAATAGTCAGTTTATCATAGTCTGTTTTTTGACCTACACGAGCATTACCTGCATGGTAACTTACCTTTTTAACAGGAGAAAAAACAGTATCTACGGCAATGGAATCTTCAAGAATAAAATCTTCATCATGTTGAGAAGAAAGGGCATAGCCTTTTCCAACTCTTACTTCCATTTTTAAGTGAATAGAGCCGCCTTCTGACAAGGTGGCAATATGCTGGTCAGGATTTAAAACTTCTACTGCTCCGTCTTCAGAAAAAATATCCGAGGCAGTAACCTTACCGGCAGCATCCGTTTTAAGCTCAATTATATGAGGTTCAATATCTTTGGCTCTTACACGAACTTCCTTGAGATTCAAAATAATTTCTGAAATATCTTCTATTACGTTGGGAATCGTCGAATATTCGTGGGAAACACCTTCAATCCAGACTCTTACTATCCCTGCACCGTAAATTGATGAAAGAATTATCCGTCTTAACGAATTACCTATAGTCGTGGCATAACCTTTTTCAAGAGGCTCAAATACAAACTTACCATAGGTTCCTGTTGTATCAACCTGAACTTTTTCAGGCTTGATCATCTCTCTCCAGTTAATATACACAATTTCATCTAAATGTAACTTTGATGACATTAAATTACTCCCTTTAAGTTAGGAAGGTTTTTATTTAACTTTCAAAATATCTGAAATTTATCAATAAAATAAAAGCAAAAACTACCTTGAATAAAATTCAACTATAAAATTTTCCTGGATGGGCAATGTTATATCTTCTCTCACAGGTATATTTTTTACAATGCCCTTATAATTATCTTTCTCCAGTTCAAGCCACTGAGATATTCCACGTCTTTCAACTGAAGCAAGAGCATCATTTATATTTTGATTTGCTCTGCTCTTTTCAATCAGTTCTACAACATCACCGGTTTTTACTATATACGACGGGATATTTGTTTTTCTTCCATTAACTTTAAAATGATTATGCCTTACTAATTGTCTTGCCTGATTTCTTGAACCTGCAAAACCAAGGCGATATACAACATTATCAAGTCTTCTCTCAAGCATTTGAAGAAAATTTTCTCCGGTAATACCCTGCATGCGTGATGATTTTTTAAAAGTAAGCTTAAACTGCTTTTCAGATAAACCATACAGTCTTCTGACTTTCTGCTTTTCACGTAATTGAATACCATATTCAGAAAGCTTGCTTCTTTTCTGACCATGCTGACCCGGAGCATAGGAACGTCTTTCAAAAGCACATTTATCAGTAAAACATCTATCACCTTTTAAAAACAACTTTATATTTTCACGTTTGCAATGCCTGCAAACCGCACCCCTGTATCGAGACAAGGTTTCCTCCTTAAAAATTAATTAATAATATCATAATCAAATAATAAAAAACTAAACTCTTCTGCGTTTTGGCGGACGACATCCATTATGTGGTACTGGAGTTACGTCTCTTATTGAAGTAACATTAAGCCCGGTTGACTGCAAAGCTCTTATTGCAGACTCACGTCCGGCACCAGGCCCCTTCACATAAACTTCAACCGTCTTCATACCATTTTCAACAGCTTTTTTTGCAGCATCCTCAGCTGCCATCTGTGCTGCAAAAGGAGTGCTTTTTCTTGAGCCTTTAAAACCCATGGCACCTGATGTTGACCAGCAGATAACATTTCCTGATGTATCTGTTATACTCACAATAGAATTATTAAATGTAGAGAGTATATGGGCAACTCCGGTTGAAATATTCTTTTTTGCCCTTTTTTTCTTCTTTATCTTAACTTTTGCCATATTAAATTTACCCCAAATAATTATTTTTTCTTCTTAACAGCAGCCCTTCTGGGCCCTTTCCTGGTTCTTGCATTGGTTCTGGTTCTCTGACCGTTCACCGGAAGACCCCGTCTATGACGCAGACCTCTGTAGCAGCCAAGATCCATAAGACGCTTAATATTCATACCGACTTCACTTCTCAATTCACCTTCAACCTTGTATTCACTGTCGATTTTGCGTCTGATCCGGTTAATATCATCATCTGAAATATCTATTATCTTTGATTCCACATTTATATCAAGGCTTTCTAAAATATTTACTGCTGTGCCTCTTCCAATTCCATAAATATATGTAAGAGCAATGTCAGCCCTTTTATTTTTGGGTAAATCTACTCCTGCTATCCTAGCCAAAACAACCCTCCTTTAACCCTGCCTTTGTTTATGACGCTTGTTGCTGCAAATAACTCTGACTACACCTTTTCGCTTTATAATACGACAATTTCTGCACATTTTTTTTACTGAAGGTCTAACTTTCATAATTAACCCCTATTCAACACTATTTTTTAGCTCTGTATACAATTCTTCCCCTGGAAAGATCATACGGTGACAACTCAACATTAACCTGATCACCAGGCAATATTTTTATAAAATGCATGCGCATTTTTCCTGATATATGGGCCAAAATTTCATGGCCGTTCTCAAGCTCAACACGAAACATCGCATTGGGCAAAGTTTCTGTAACCTTACCTTCAACTTTTATGGCTTCTTCCTTTGCCATTCTTACTCCCTTTCAATTAAACAATAGGAAAATCAAATTTTATAAAATTAACACCTATCTTATATTTAGTCCAGTTTTTTTCTTTTTATTATCTCCTGAATTATTTGTAAGAAAACCCTGATAATTCCTGTTGATAAGATGGGATTCCACCTGGCCTACAGTATCAATTGCAACACCAACAACAATAAGCAAAGCTGTGCCCCCAAAATAAAAAGGCACATTATACTTTGAAATCAGCAGCGTCGGCAAAATACATACAGCTGAAATATAAATAGAGCCGCTCAAAGTAAGTCTTGTGATAACCTTGTCAAGATATTCACTGGTTTTCCTGCCGGGTCTTACCCCCGGAACATAGCCTCCGCCCTTTTTAAGATTTTCAGCAAGATCCTCAGGATTAAACTGGATTGCTGTATAAAAAAAGCAGAAAAAAATTATAAATGCTATATATAAGAAATTATAAGCAAGTGTTCCCGGAGCAAGAAACTTTGTAAAAGCCTGCACTGAAGGAACATTTAAAATATTTTCTATGGTCGCCGGAAACATCATTATGGAAGATGCGAAAATTGGAGGAATAACACCGGCACTGTTAATCTTCAACGGCAGATGTGAATTTTGACCTCCAAACATTTTACGCCCCACAACACGTTTGGCATAATGCACTGGAATTCGTCTCTGAGCCTGTTCCATAAAAACAATAAAGGCTATTACTCCAACCATGAGTGCAACAAGAATAATCAGACCGAAAACTGTCATTTCTCCCTGTGAAATCAGCCTGAAAGTATTTGCAATAGCAGCAGGAAGTCTGGCAACAATACCTGCAAAAATTATCAATGAAATTCCATTGCCAACCCCTCTTTCTGTAATCTGTTCTCCAAGCCACATTATAAAAACAGTTCCAGCAGTAAGGGTTATCATTGTCATTATACGAAAACTCCAGCCGGGGCTGAGAACTATAGCCGCGCCTCCAGGGGAAAACATTCTTTCAAGACCGATACTTATTCCTATTCCCTGAAAAAGACTTATTCCAACAGTTGCATACCTTGTATACTGAGTAAGTTTCTGTCTGCCCTGCTCGCCTTCTTTTTTCAGCTGCTGAAGATATGGAATTGAAACCTGTAAAAGTTCAAAAATTATAGCAGCAGTGATATATGGCATAATACCAAGGGCAAAAACAGACAGCCTGCTTAGTGCTCCTCCTGCAAACATATCAAACATTGAAAAAAGAGTTCCCTGTTTGGATGCAAACAATGCCAGAAGGGCCTGTCTGTCTATTCCTGGAGTAGGAACATGAATACCAACCCTGTAAACCAGAAGAAGGAGAACAGTAGCCAGAAGTCTTTTTTTCAACTCGGACTGTTTAAATATATTTTCATATCCGCCGCCAGTTATCATTTTAAAATTACCTCTATCCGGCCTCCAGCCGATTCAATTTTTTCTATTGCACTTTTACTTGCTTTGGAAACCTTTATAGTTAAAGGAACTTTAATTTCGCCATTACCAAGAACCTTAACTCCTGCGCCAAGCTTTCTGACCTTCCCGGAATTAACAAGTAAAGACTCATCAATTTCTGTATCTGGAGCAAATCCTGCAAGATCACTCAAATTGATAACAGAAAATTCTCTTCTGAATATATTTGTAAAACCCCTTTTGGGAAGTCTTCTTTGAAGGGGCATCTGACCACCCTCAAAACCTGGTTTTACCCTTCCGCCAGAACGGGATTTTGCACCTTTATAACCTCTTCCGGCAGTTTTTCCATTACCGGAACCAGGCCCGCGTCCTTTTCTTTTTCTTTTTTTACGGCTGTTTTCAGCCGGTGAAAGCTCATGAAGTCTCATTTTATTAAATCTCCTCAACCTTAACCAAATGCCTGACCTTATGAATCATCCCTCTTGCCGAAGGAATATCCTGCATTTCCACAGTTTTATTAATTTTTGTCAACCCCATTGCCCTTAAAACTCTTCTATGCTTTTCGGGACGACCAATCATACTTTTCACCATGGTAATCCTAAGTTTGTCCGCCATTTTTTCCTCCAAAATCCGCATAATAAATAATTAAAGTTCAGATACGTCCAGACCCCGGCGTTTCGCCACATCTTCAGGGCTTTCTATTCCTGTAAGCCCTTCAATAGTAGCACGGACAACATTATTTGGATTATTTGAACCCAGACACTTGGTAAGAATATCTGTTACACCTACAGCCTCAAGGACTGAACGAACAGCACCACCTGCTATAACACCTGTACCCGGCAAAGCAGGTTTAAGCAAAACATTTCCTGCACCAAATTTACCAATGGTAGTATAAGGAATGGTACCATCCTTAAGATAGACTGAAACCATATTCCTTTTTGCCTGTTCTACAGCCTTTCTGATAGCCTCTGGAACTTCTCCGGCCTTGCCAGTGCCAAAACCAACCTTTCCCTGTCCATCTCCTACTACAACAAGAGCACCAAAGCTGAATCTGCGGCCGCCTTTTACAACTTTTGCAACTCTTTTTATGTGAACAACCTTATCTATCAGTTGTTTTTCATCTGTGCTTTCTCTCTTAAACAAAACAGCCTCCCGAAATTATTAAAATTTAAGACCAGCTTCTCTGGCACTTTCAGACAAAGCCTTTACTCTTCCATGGTAGAGATAACCATTTCTGTCAAAAACAACAGAGGTTATACCTTTGGATTTAGCTCTTTCTGCTACAGTTGCTCCAACCTTTTTAGCAGCTTCAGTCTTACTTTCAAATTTTTCTCCAGATAATGCCTTATCAATTGTAGAAGCTGACACAAGAGTATTTCCTTCAACATCATCAATAACTTGAGCATATATGTGTCTGCTGCTTCTGAAAACTGAAAGTCTTGGCCGCTCTGCTGTGCCTGAGAGTTTCTTTCTGATTCTTTTTTTTCTTTTATACCTTGCAACATTTTTAGGTTCTCTTTTAAAACCCATTTTAGCACCCCTTCTCTCTTAAGCCTTGGCAGCTTTACCAGCCTTTCTTATAATGTTCTCATCAACATATTTGACACCCTTGCCTTTATAGGGTTCAGGAGGTCTTATTTTTCTTATTTCCGCAGCTACCTGTCCGACTTTCTGTTTATCTATACCTGAAACGCTTATCTTGTTTCCTTCAACAGCAATATCCACGCTTTCAGGAACCGGATATGTAACAGGATTTGAATACCCAAGGTTTAAAACAAGATCTTTCCCTTTAAGCTCAGCTCTGTAACCAACTCCATTTACTTCAAGAACCTTTTTAAAACCCTCACTGACTCCTGTAACCATATTGGCAATAAGAGCCCTTGTCATTCCCTGAAAGGCTCTGGATTCTTTTTTAGCAGAGCCGGCCTTAATTACTATTAAGCCGTCTTCTATGCTGAGCTCCACCTGTGGATGAATCCCATACTGGAGTTTGCCTTTTGCACCTTCTATAAAAATAATATTATCCTTATACTCTGCCTTTACGCTTCCGGGAAGTTTTACAGGTTTATTTCCTATACGTGACATATTATCTCCTATTCTTACTTCTTACCAGACATTGCAGAGTATTTCTCCGCCGACATTGATCTTTCTGGCTTCCTTGTCAGTCATCAATCCTTTGGAGGTTGACAGAATTGCTATTCCAAGCCCGTTTCTGACTTTTGCAATTTCTGAAGCCTTTGAGTAAACACGTCTGCTGGGCTTACTCACTCTTTCAATACCAAAAATTACATGCTTTCCGCTTTCCATAAATTTAAGATATACACGAAGTATGCCCTGCTTGCTGTCTTCTATAATCTTATAATCCTTTACAAAACCCTGATCTTTCAGAATTCTTGCAATATTTGTCTTGATTACTGAATTTGGAATATCAACACTTTCAAGCTTTGCATTTCCTGCATTTCTTATTCTTGTAAGCAAATCTGCAATCGGATCTGTGATTGCACTCATATGAAAATCTCCGTACTTTAAATTATAAATTACCAGCTTGATTTAGTAACACCTGGCAGCTTGCCATTTGCTGCAAGGTCTCTGAAACAAATCCTGCACACGCCAAAATATCTCATAAAGCCTCTCGGACGACCGCAAAGAGGGCATCTGTTATATCCACGAACTTTATATTTTGGCTTTTTCTTTGCCTTCTCTCTTAGAGCCTTTTTTGCCAAAACCCTATCCTCCTTATCAATTTCTAAATGGCATTCCCAACAATTTCAAAAGTTCTTTTGCTTCCCTGTCAGTTTTCGCCGTAGTTACGATAGAGATATTAAGACCTTTTAATTTATCAACCTTGTCATATACTATCTCAGGAAAAATAATCTGTTCCTTTATACCCAGAGTATAATTTCCGTAACCATCAAATGACTTACCCGAAATACCCTTAAAATCTTTTACACGCGGCAATGCCACATTAATAAGACGGGTAAGAAAATCATACATCTTATCTTTTCTCAATGTTACCATACAGCCGATAGGCATACCTTGTCTTAATTTAAAAGCAGCTATTGATTTCCTGGCTTTTGTAATAACAGCTTTCTGCCCGGAAATAAGCTGAAGCTCTTCGACTGCTGAATCTAAAATCTTGTTATTGGAAATTGCCTCACCAACACCCATATTAACAACAATCTTCTCAATTTTGGGAACCTGCATTACATTCTTGTAACCAAAAGTTTCCATGAGCTTTTGTACAATTTCCTCTTTGTAAAAACTTCTTATGTCCAATGTTTAACCCTCCGGGACAACCTTCCCAATTCTAACTGAGAACCTCTTTGCACTTATTGCAGATACGAATTTTCTTACCGTCTTCCAGAAATTTATAACTTATACGGGACGGTTTCATACATTGTGAGCAAAGAATCATTACATTAGAAGAATGGAGAGGAGCCTCTTTTTCGATGATCCCGCCCTGTCTGTTCTGCATATTAGGCTTGACATGACGTTTCACCTTATTAATATTCTCCACAATTACCCTGTTTCCCTTTCGGTCAACCTTGAGTATTCTGCCAATCTTACCTTTATCTTTTCCGGCAATAATTTTTACTTTATCATCTTTTTTAAGACCTGTTTTTACTTGCATAGGATCTTCCTTTTTTCCTCTTAAAGCACTTCAGGTGCAAGCGAAATAATTTTCATAAAACGTTTTGCCCTGAGCTCTCTGGCAATAGGGCCAAAAATTCTGGTGCCTATAGGCTCTTTGTTCTGATTAACCAAAACTGCCGCATTATCATCAAAGCGGATTTGTGAACCGTCAGGTCTTTGAATCTGCTTCTTTGTTCTGACTACTACAGCCTCAACCAGTTCACCTTTTTTTACCTTACCACCCGGTATTGCTTCCTTAACTGTAACTTTTATAATATCACCGACTCTGGCATATCTTTTTCTGGAACCACCCAGAACTTTTATACAAAGAACTTCCTTTGCTCCTGAATTATCCGCCACTGCCAGACGTGTCTCCTGCTGAATCATTGTAGATACCCTCTATCATTAACAAATTTAAACAGCTTTTTCCATAATCCTGCTTACACGCCATCTCTTGTTCTTACTTAAAGGACGTGATTCCAAAATCAGAACCCGATCTCCAATTTGACACTCATTTCTTTCATCATGAGCCATATATTTCTTATGGCGTCTGATATACTTCTTGTATAATGAGTGCTTGACAAGCCTTTCTACACGTACTGTAACGGTCTTGTCCATTTTATTTGAGACAACATACCCAGATAATTGTCTTTTCATTCCTCTTTCACTCATAGCTACACTCTGCTTCTCTTTTGTTCGTTAAGCACAGTAAGAACTCTTGCAATATTTTTTTTAATCTTTGGAAGGGCAGAAGTATTTTCCAACTGACCTGTACGATGCTGAAATCTGAGATTAAAAAATTCCTGCTTTAAATCTTTTGCCTGCTGCTCAAGCTCCCCAATGCTCTTTTCTCTTAATTCGCTAGCTTTAATCATGACCAATCAGCCTCTTTCTACAAACCTTGTTTTAACCGGCAGTTTATGTGATGCAAGCCTGAAAGCTTCCTTTGCCTGAGCTCTGTTAACGCCTTCAAGTTCATACATAATTCTTCCCGGCTTGACTCTGGCGACCCAGCCTTCATGCGGCCCTTTACCTTTACCCATCCTTACTTCTGCGGGCTTCTTGGTAATAGGCGTATCCGGAAAAATCCGTATCCACATTTTCCCGCCTCTTTTTATATAGCGGTTTATTGCTATCCTTGCGGATTCTATCTGCCGCGATGAAATATAGCCAGGCTCCATTATCTGAAGACCAAACTCACCAAAATTCAAAGAGGAACCTCTATGGGAGAGACCTCTTGTGCGACCTCTGTGCTGTTTTCTGAATTTAAATCTCTTTGGACTTAGCATGGTTTAAAATAACTCCTATTTTTCCACTTCCATAAGGTTTTTTTCTTTTTGAAGAATTTCACCTTTGAAAAGAAATACTTTGATACCTATTATACCATATGTTGTCTCAGCCTTTGTCACACCATAATCAATGTCAGCTCTCAAAGTATGAAGGGGAATACGGCCTTCCTTATACCACTCTGTCCTTGCCATTTCTGCGCCGCCCAGACGGCCTGAGCAGATAATTTTAACACCTTTTGCTCCCTGCCTCATAGCATTGCTGACACTTCTTTTCATAGCTCTTCTGAAAGCTATTCTTTTTTCAAGCTGAGATGCAACATTTTCTGAAATAAGCTGTGCATCCAGTTCAGGTTTTCTTATTTCCTGAATATCTATAACCACTTCCTGCTTTGCGATAAGCTTTGAAACTTCCTGCTTGACCTGAGCAATCTCTGCTCCTTTTTTACCAATTACAATTCCTGGCCTGGAAGTGAAAATCCTGATTTTAATTTTTTTAGAAGATCTTTCAATCTCTATTTTTGAAATACCAGCGTGGTATAGTCTTTTTTTCAGGTATTCTCTAAGCTTAAAATCTTCCTGTAATCGCTGTCCGTAATCTTTTTTACCGGCAAACCATCTGGAATCCCATGTTTTAACAATCCCTAAACGTAAGCCTGTCGGATTAACTTTCTGCCCCAAACTTCTTCCCTCCTTATGCCGCCTTTTCTGCCAAAATCACAGTAATATGACTAGTTTTTTTCAGAATTCTTGTTGCACGGCCTCTGGCTCTGGGACGAAATCTCTTAAGCATAGGGCCCTGATCAACATAAATATTTTTTATATACAGATCATCAACGTCCAAACCTTTCTCCTCAGCATTCGCTACGGCAGAACGAACAATCTTTTCCAAAATCCCGGCTGCTTTCTGTGGCATAAAACTTAAACTGTTTAAACCAGGCTCAACCAACCGGCCTTTAACCTGGTCTATGACAAGACGCACCTTTTGAGGTGAAATCCTTTTATATCTTGCTATTGCTCTAACTTCCATTCTCACACCCTCTTCTTCTACTTAGCCCTAGATTTCTTATCTGCAGCATGACCATAATATGTCCGTGTAGGGGAAAACTCACCAAGTTTATGCCCGACCATATTTTCTGTAACAAAAACAGGGATAAACTTCTTTCCGTTATGAACAGCAATGGTCAAACCAACCATTTCCGGGAGTATAGTAGACCTTCTTGACCAGGTCTTTATTACTTTTTTGTTTTGACTCTCCTGTGCTGCCAGTATTTTTTTAAAAAGACTGACATCAACAAAAGGTCCTTTTTTTAACGAGCGTGGCATAACTAACTACCTCTTAGTTTCTTGTTCTTCTCTTTACAATGTAACGATCAGTGGACTTGTTTTTTCTGGTTCTATATCCCTTGGTTGGTTTTCCCCAGGGACTGCATGGATGCCGCCCTCCTGAAGAACGTCCTTCGCCGCCACCCATAGGATGATCTACAGGGTTCATTGCAACCCCTCTTACTTTTGGACGCTTACCTCTCCATCTGCTGCGACCAGCTTTGCCATCAGAAATATTGGCATGTTCCTTATTGCCTATCTCACCAACAGTTGCTTTACAAGCCTGCAAAATCATTCGTACTTCACCTGAGGGCATCTTTATAAGAGCATACTTGTTTTCCTTTGCAAGAAGCTGTGCATAAACACCTGCACTGCGGACAAGTTGCCCACCCTGTCCCTGGCGCAATTCAATATTGTGAAGATGAGTTCCAAGCGGAATATTTTTTAAGGGGAGAGTATTCCCCGGTCTTATATCCACATTTTCACCAGATTCTACGATATCCCCGACTTTAAGATCATGTGGAGCAAGTATATATCTTTTTTCACCATCAACATAATGCAAAAGTGCTATCCTTGATGTTCTGTTAGGATCATATTCAATAGATGCAACCTTTGCAGGTATATTAATCTTATCTCTTTTAAAATCTATTTTTCTGTAAAGCCTTTTATGTCCGCCACCTCTATGTCTTGCTGTAATCCTGCCGTTTGAATTTCTTCCGGCTTTTCTCTTAAGAGAGGTAACAAGACTTTTTTCAGGCTTTTTCTTTGTAATTTCCTCAAAGGTACTGTATTCCTGCCCTCTTCGCCCTGCTGATGTCGGTTTTACTCTTTTTATAGCCATTTATAACCTCTACACACCTTCAAAAAATTCTATTTTATCCCCGTGACCTAATTGAACAACAGCCTTTTTCCAGTCTTTTCTTTTACCTATTATCAGACCACGACGTTTCTTTTTGCCTTTTACGTTTATGGTTCTGACCTTATTGACCTTTACTTTAAAAATTTCTTCAACGGCCTTTTTTATTTCAATTCTATTGGCACGAGGGTCAACTTCAAATACAACCTGATTAAGAAGTTCGTTTTGAAGATTTGACTTTTCGGTATTTACCGGTCCAATGATAATATCATAAGAGGTTCTCATTATCCGAGCCTCCCTTCAATTTTTCTGGCTGATGACTCAAGTAAAATCAAATTCTCATATTTTAAAACATCATATACATTCAGCCCATCTACAGAAAGAACTTTTACAGATGGAATATTTCTTGCTGAAAGAATTACTTTATCATCAACTTCATCTACAATTATAAGTGCATTTTTAACTGAAAGAGCAGTTAATATATCAGCGAATTTTTTTGTCTTTATCTCTTCAAGTTCAATTTTATCAAGAATTTTAAGAGTACTGCTATGATATTTTGCACTTAAAGCCATTTTCTTTGCTGTTTTTCTAACTTTTTTAGGTACCTTGATAGCATAGGACTTTGGCTTTGGCCCAAAAACAACCCCGCCGCCTCTTAAAAGCGGTGATTTAATGCTGCCCCGCCTTGCACGTCCAGTACCTTTTTGTCTGTACAGCTTAACCGTACTGCCTTTTATTTCCGATCTGCCTTTGGCACAAGCAGTTCCCGCTCTTCTTGCAGCAAGCTGCATACGGACAACTGTATTCAAAATATCCGGTTTTACATCAACGCAGAATACATCATCTGAAAGTTCCACATCGGATACTTTTTCGCCTTCTTGGTTTAAAACTTCAAAAGCTGCCATTTTTTCCTCATTTCTTACATTTACAATACTATTACAGCTTGTTATTACACTTTTTTAATTTCCAGATAACCGTTTTTATGGCCCGGGACAGCTCCCTTTAAAAATATAATATTTTCTTCAGGAAGAATTTCCACTATCTCAAGTTTTTTCACAGTAACCCTTTTGTTACCGTATTGACCAGGCATCTTCTTTCCCTTGATAATCCTTGCAGGATAGGCACTACAGCCTACAGAACCGGGTCTTCTTACATTTCTTGAACCATGTGTTACAGGCCCTCTTGAAAATCCGTGTCTTCTTACAGTACCTGAAAAGCCTCTTCCTTTTGAGGTGCCTGAAACATTTACTTTTTCTCCAACGGTAAAAATATCAAGTCTTATCTCCTGCCCGGCTTCATATTCGTCAGGATTTTCTACATAAAATTCTTTAAGCTTGTAAAAAAACTTTCCACCGCTTTTTTTAAAATGTCCCTGCATGGGCTTGCTTACATTTCTTGTCTTTTCAGCAAAAGCAAGCTGAAGCGCATTGTAATTGTCAGTTTCATTTGTTTTAACCTGGGTTATAACACAAGGGCCTGCTTCAACAACTGTCACCGGCACCTGAACCCCTTCAGGGGTATAAATGCTTGTCATCCCAAGTTTTCTACCGATCAATCCTTTACACATAACCTAATTTCCTGAACTAAAGTTTAATTTCCACATCTACCCCAGGAGACAGATCAAGTTTCATCAAAGCATCAACTGTCTGCTGTGTCGGCTCTAAAATATCCAGTAGCCTTTTGTGGGTTCTGATTTCAAACTGCTCCCTTGACTTCTTGTTAACATGGGGAGATCTTAAAACACAAAACTTGTTAATTTTTGTTGGCAGGGGTATTGGTCCTACAACATTAGCACCAGTTTTTCTGGCAGTATCAACAATATCCAGTGCCGACTGATCTAACAATTTGTGATCATAAGCCCGCAACCTTATTCTAATCTTGGTTTCCATAATTTAATCTCTCGCTTTTCCGATTAGCTTACCGGCATTAACAAATCTCATATACCCTACCAGCGGTAATGGGCAAAAGCCTTATTCGCTTCAGCCATTTTATGGGTATCTTCTCTTTTTTTAACAGATGCACCCCTGTTGTTTGCAGCATCCAGAAACTCTGCTGCAAGTTTTTTTGGCATCCCTTTTTCAGATCTTGATTTTGAAAAATTAATCAACCACCTCATGGCAAGTGCAGTCTGCCTTGCAGGTCTTATTTCAGTAGGTACCTGATATGTAGAACCCCCAACCCTGCGGGACTTTACCTCTACCAAAGGCCTTGCATTGTCCATGGCACGCTTGAAAATCTCTATTGCTGGCTCACCTGATTTTTCTTCCACAAGATCCATCGCCGAATAAACTACTTTTTCTGCTACACTTTTTTTCCCGTCCAGCATAATTTTATTTATAAACCTTGAAACAAGCTCATTCTTATATCTTGTATCAGGTTTAATCTTGCGTTTAGGGACTTCTCTTCTTCTCGGCATTACAAATCTCTTTTCCTTAAAAATTTACTCTAACAAAACTACTTCGGTCTTTTTGTTCCATACTTTGACCTGCCCTGCTTACGGTCATCCACACCCAATGTGTCAAGAGCACCGCGCACAATATGATAACGAACTCCGGGTAAGTCTTTAACACGACCACCTCTCACAAGAACAACAGAATGCTCCTGAAGGTTATGACCTATACCAGGGATATAAGCTGTAACCTCAATTCCTGTTGTCAGCCTGACCCTGGCAACTTTCCTTAGAGCAGAGTTAGGCTTTTTAGGGGTAGATGTAAAAACGCGGGTACAAACTCCCCTTTTCTGGGGCCCGCCTTTAAGAGCCGGGGTGCTGTTTTTACGAGCAGCCCGCTTTCTACCCTTGCGAACTAACTGGTTAATTGTTGGCATTTAAAACTATCCTCCTTCTAACTGTCATGACAAAAATCATCTATATATAGATTAACACTTTCCCTTGGTCAAGTTTATATTAAAACTTTTTAATAATTTTAAAAAAATTACTCCGAAACAGATTTAACATTTAAATCCCAGTATTCCTTTTTGCCTGTTCCGGCAGGAATCAGCCTTCCCATGATAACATTTTCCTTGAGTCCCCTCAGACTGTCAACCTTTCCGGAAACACTTGCCTCTGTAAGAACCCTTGTTGTTTCCTGAAAAGAAGCTGCTGAAATAAAACTGTCTGTTGACAGGGAAGCCTTTGTAATACCTAAAATCAATGGATCACCCTGTGCTGGAGTTTCTCCCTTTTCAACTGCTTTGGCATTGGTTTCTTCAAATACCCTTCTTTCAACATTTTCATCAACTATAAAATCAGTATCTCCGGGATCTCCGACCTTAACCATCCTCATCATCTGGCGGACTATAACCTCTATATGTTTATCATTGATCTTGACGCCCTGAAGCCTGTACACTTCCTGAACCTCATTCAAAAGATATTTCGCAAGCTCAATCTCGCCTTTTATATTTAAAATATCCTGAGGATTTACATCGCCGCCGCACAAAGGCTCTCCGGCCCTGACATAATCACCCTCATAAACATTAAGCTGCTTGCTTCTTGTTATGGAATATTCTTTTTTTTCTCCGATATCAACAGGAGTAACAATTACCTTATGTTTTCCCTTTGTACCTCTTGTGACTGTAACGTAACCGTCAATTTCAGAAAGAACTGCTGTGTCCTTGGGCTTTCTGATTTCAAAAAGTTCCGCTACTCTTGGAAGACCTCCGGTAATATCCTTGGTTTTAGTTGTTGCCCTTGGAAGTTTCGCAATAACATCGCCAGCGTGAACGCTGTCACCTTCTTCAACCATTAAAACAGCTCCAACAGGAAGAGCATATCTTGCATAATCACTTCCATCAGGAAGCCTTACACCCCTGCCGTTGGAATCTTTAAGCATGAGCCTTGGCCTGAACTCTGTGGTTTTATGGTCAGAAATTGTACGGCTCGCCTTTCCTGTAACTGCGTCTATCTGTTCAGCATAGGTTTTACCTGCCACTATATCTTCATATTTTATATTTCCTGCCACTTCAGTAATAATAGGTGTTGTAAAAGGATCCCATACAGCAAGAATCTGACCAGATTTTATTCTTTGTCCATCAGTAACAAGAAGAGTTGCACCATAAATAACCCTGCACCTTTCAAGCTCTCTTCCACTTTCTCCAACAATAGTGAATTCACCGCCTCTTCTGTTCATTACAATATTATCGCCCTGGGCATTTTTTACAAAAGTTACTCCGTCAAATTTGACAACTCCTTCTGCCTTGGACTTTATGTCTGCCTGCTCAACTCTCTGGCTGGCAGTTCCACCAATATGAAAAGTTCTCATTGTCAGCTGAGTTCCAGGTTCACCAATAGATTGGGCAGCCAGAATGCCAACAGCTTCTCCCACTTCAACTTTTTTCCCAAGGGCAAGATCCCTGCCATAACAGGTGGCACAAATACCTTCCTTTGCCTGGCATGTTAATGCAGATCTTATTCTTAATTTTTTAAGACCGGCATCATCTATCCTTTTTACATCCTGCTCATTTATCTGGCAGCCCCCCCTGATTAAAACCTCATCAGTAAAGGGGTCAAGAACATCCTCGGAGGCAACCCTTCCAAGAATTCTCTCTCCAAGCTCCTGAATAACCTCTCCTCCTTCAGTAAGAGGCTCTACTTCAATACCAAGCCTTGTTCCGCAGTCATCTTCTGTAACCATGCAGTCTTGAGCGACATCTGCAAGCCTTCTTGTAAGATATCCTGAGTTTGCAGTTTTAAGAGCTGTATCTGCAAGGCCCTTTCTTGCTCCATGAGTGGATGTGAAATACTGCAAAACCGAAAGACCTTCCCTGAAATTTGCAGTAATAGGAGTTTCAATAATTTCACCGGAAGGCTTTGCCATAAGCCCCCTCATTCCGGCAAGCTGTCTCATCTGGTCCTTACTTCCCCTTGCTCCTGAGTCAGCCATCATAAATATGGCATTCATTCTGTCTGTACCAGAATTCTTGTTTTCACTGTCTTCCTTAACAACAGAAGTTTTATTCATATATTTCATCATTGATTCGGCAATATCATCTGTTGTCTTTGCCCATATATCTACAACCTTGTTGTATTTTTCACCCTGGGTTATAAGTCCTTCTGTGTACTGCCTGTTAATCTCACTTACCTTATCTTCGGAGTTATGAATAATATCCCACTTGTCTTCAGGTATAATCATATCATTTATAGAAATTGAGAGACCTCCGATTGTTCCCATTTCATAGCCGAGATCTTTTAAGCGATCAGCAAGAATTACAGTATTTTTGGTTCCTGTATATCTATATGTATAGTCAATAAGCTCTTTGATAGTTTTTTTATTCATCTGCTTGTTGACCATTTCAAAAGGAATGCCGTTATCTCTATCGCATACTTCAAACAAATGATAATTTTTACCATCAGAATATATTCCCGCTATCTGGCCCTTTTCCTTGTCAAAAAGTTCCTTTATATCACCACCTTTTAATACAAACTGATTTCCAAAATCCTTTGATGAAAATCTGCCTATAAAATGACCGCTTTTATTTGCAGGGCCTTCTGATTCTTTATCTGCCGCCTCAATAAAGGTCATAGTGCCCGATTTTATTTTCTGTAAAATCTTTTCAGCCGCAGCCTTTGATGAAACCTGAATATGATTAAAAGACAAGACTGCATCTTCGGGGATAACTTCCCATAAAAGTACACGGCCCACAGTAGTTTCATATTTTCTGCCGTCTCTCATTCTTAGAACTATAGGAGCATGCATTTCAACAGCTCCCGAATCATAAGCTATACGAACTTCATCGGCAGAAGAAAAAACAGTCCCTTCCCCAGTTGTTCCTTTAATTTCCTGGGTAAGATAATACAGCCCGAGAACTATATCCTGAGTAGGAACTATTATTGGGGAACCATTGGCAGGGGACAAAATATTATTACTTGAAAGCATCAATACCCTTGTCTCAATATGGGATTCTATTGAAAGGGGAAGATGAACAGCCATCTGGTCGCCGTCAAAATCAGCATTAAATGCAGTACATACAAGTGGATGAAGCCTTATGGCCTTACCTTCTATAAGGACAGGTTCAAAAGCCTGAATACCAAGTCTGTGAAGAGTTGGTGCCCTGTTAAGCATAACAGGATATTCATTTACAACTTCTTCAAGAGTATCCCATACTTCCGGGGTTTCCTTTTCAACCATTTTTTTAGCACTTTTTACAGTTGAAACAATGCCCTTTTGCTCTAAATGATGATAAATAAAGGGTTTGAACAATTCCAAAGCCATTTTTTTGGGAAGGCCGCATTGATGAAGCCTCAGCTGAGGCCCAACAACAATAACTGTACGGCCTGAATAATCAACACGTTTACCAAGAAGATTCTGACGGAAACGCCCCTGCTTGCCTTTAAGGGTATCTGAAAGAGACTTCAAAGGTCTTTTATTTGAACCGGTAACAACTCTTCCATGCCTGCCGTTATCAAAGAGTACATCTACAGATTCCTGAAGCATTCTTTTTTCATTTCTTACAATTATATCAGGAGCATTAAGTTCTACAAGCCTTTTAAGCCTGTTATTCCTGTTTATTACTCTACGATAAAGGTCATTTAAATCAGAAGTTGCAAATCTTCCGCCCTCAAGGGGTACAAGAGGTCTTAAATCAGGAGGAAGAACAGGAACAACATCAAAAACCATCCATTCAGGATTTATACCTGACCTTCTGAAGGCATCTACAATCTTCATGCGCTTGGCAATCTTCTGTTTTTTGGCAACAGAATTTGTCTGCCTGATTTCCTCTTTCAACTCTACATAAATATTTTCAAGATCAAGTTCTTCAAGAAGAGTTTTTATGGCCTCTGCACCTATTCCTGCTACAAAAGAGTCGTATCCGTAAAGTTCCTGGGCTTCATGGAATTTTTCATCGGACAGAAGCTGCATTTTTTTAAGGCCGGTATCTTTTGGATCAATTATTATATAGCAGTCAAAATAAAGGACTTTTTCCAGATTCTTCAATGTAATATCAAGAAGATTCCCTATTTTACTGGGAAGACTTTTCAAAAACCATATATGGGAAACCGAAGTTACAAGCTCAATATGAGCCATTCTGTTTCTTCTGACTTTTGACTGGATAACTTCCACACCGCATTTTTCACAAATAACTCCACGGTGCTTCATTCTTTTATATTTACCGCAATTACATTCATAATCTTTTGTAGGACCAAAAATTTTGGCGCAAAAAAGACCGTCCCGTTCCGGCTTGAATGTTCTGTAGTTTATTGTCTCAGGCTTGGTTATTTCACCATGTGACCATTCTCTGATGGTGTCAGGGGAAGCAAGCGAGATCTGCACTCCTTCATAACTTTTGGGATCAGTGGGTTTTGCAAAAAAATCATAAATAGAGTCCACTTTAAACCCTCCTTAATTGTCTCTTTCAATCAGGTTAATATCAAGGCCAAGGCTTTGAAGCTCTTTTATAAGAACATTAAATGATTCCGGTAATCCGGGTTCAAGCATATTCTGCCCTTTTACTATTTTTTCATACATTCTTGTACGTCCTGCCATATCATCAGATTTCACTGTTAAAAACTCCTGAAGAGCATAAGCTGCTCCATAAGCTTCCATTGCCCAGACTTCCATTTCTCCAAGACGCTGACCTCCAAACTGGGCCTTTCCGCCAAGAGGCTGCTGGGTTACAAGGGAATAAGGCCCTATTGAGCGGGCATGGAGTTTATCATCCACAAGGTGATGAAGTTTAAGCATATACATTGAACCTACAGTTATAGGCCCCTCAAAAGGGAGCCCTGTCCTTCCATCATATAATATTTCCTGTCCTGTTCCTGATGCGCCACCCTCCTTTAAAAGCTCTTTGATTTCAGATTCCTTTGCACCGTCAAAAACTGGAGTGGCTGTGTGCACACCATTTTTAAATTCATTGGCAAGATCCATTATATCATCATCTTCATAAGCTTTTAACTGAGCCATGTGCTTTTCATTATCTCCGAAAATTTTTTCAAATTTTTCCCTCAAAAGATCTGCTCTTTTCTGCTCAAGAAGTTCTTCCACCTGATACCCAAGAGCTCTTGCAGCACGTCCCAGGTGAATTTCCATAATCTGCCCCACATTCATACGTGAAGGAACGCCAAGGGGATTCAGAACCATATCAACAGGAGTGCCATCCTCAAAAAACGGGAGATCTTCAACAGAGAGAACCCTTGAAACAACACCTTTGTTTCCATGACGTCCTGCCATTTTATCTCCTACAGAAAGAACTCTCTTCATAGCAACATAAACTTTTATCATCTTTATAACGCCAGGGGGGAGATCGTCTCCTTTTTCAAAATGGCTGACCTGATCATCAAATTCCTTTTTAGCTCTGCCAATTTCCTCAACAGCAAGCTCTATAACAGAATCTATCCTTTCAGTGATACCGTCATCAGAGACAATCAAGCCTTCAAGTGATTCTATACTTAGCGGCTCTAGCAAAAGAGAAGTTATTTTATCCCCTTTTTTGATTATTATTTTCTTATTTTTAAGCAGATTTGCTGCACATTCATGCTCTGCACAAAGCTCTTCAATCTTCTTTTTAGCTGAAATTTCAATTACATTTATCCTGTCTTCCCTGTTTTTTTCAAGGACAGCAATCTCCATATCCTCAATCAGCCTTGTTCTTTCATCCTTATCAACGCCTTTTCTTGAAAAGACCTTGGCATCAATAACTATGCCTTCAACTCCAGGAGGAACTTTCAGAGAAGTATCTTTAACATCTCCAGCCTTTTCGCCAAAAATCGCTCTTAAAAGTTTTTCTTCAGGAGAAAGCTGGGTTTCCCCTTTGGGAGTTACTTTACCAACAAGAATATCCCCCTGGCCGACATGGGAGCCAAGCTTAATAATACCGCTTTCATCAAGATTTTTCAGAGCTTCTTCACCAATATTGGGAATATCCCTTGTAATTTCTTCTTTTCCAAGTTTTGTATCCCTTGCCACAACCTCGAATTCTTCTATATGAACAGATGAAAAAGTTCCATCTTTAACAAGTCTTTCGCTTACAAGAATTGAATCCTCAAAATTATATCCGCCCCAAGGCATAAATGCCACAGTAACATTTTTACCAAGACCAAGCTCGCCTTTATCTGTGGAAGGTCCGTCGGCTATAATCTGATTCTTTTTGATTTTCTCGCCTTTCTGAACAATGGGCTTATGATTGAAACAGGTATTCTGGTTTGTACGATTAAATTTTGAGAGATTGTAAACACTGCATCCGGGGATTTTACCCTTCTCATCAAAATCATGCATTACAACGATTCTTGAGGAATCAACATCAACAACTTCACCATCATAATCTGCAACTACTGTTACTCCTGAATCCCTTGCAACAACGCCCTCTACTCCTGTACCAACAAGTGGAGCCTCACTCTTGATAAGAGGAACAGCCTGTCTTTGCATGTTTGAACCCATCAATGCACGGTTTGCGTCATCACTTTCAAGAAATGGAATAAGAGAAGCGGAAACACTTACTATCTGGTTTGGAGAAATATCCATAAGCTGTGCATCTTCTCTTGGGAGAAGCTCAACTTCCCCTGCAACTCTTGCATTAATTATGGGATCTTTGAGATGACTGGTTTCATCTATTTTTGCATTGGCCTGGGCAATGGGAAGATCTTTTTCCTCAAAGGCGCTTAAATGACGTATTTCCCTGGAAACTTCTGTATCATTTACAACTCTGAAAGGAGTTTCTATAAATCCAAAATCATTAACCCTTGCATAGGTACAAAGAGAAACAATCAAACCGATATTAGGGCCTTCTGGAGTTTCAATAGGACAAATTCTGCCATAATGTGATGGATGAACGTCCCTTACTTCAAAACCAGCTCTTTCCCTTGTCAATCCTCCAGGCCCAAGGGCTGAAAGTCTTCTCTTATGAGTTGTTTCTGAAAGGGGGTTTGTCTGATCCAGAAACTGGGAAAGCTGACTTGTACCAAAAAATTCCTTTACCACAGCAGAAACCGGCTTTGAATTTACAAGATCATGGGGCATGAGAGCATCCACTTCCTGCATACTCATTCTTTCCTTAATGGCACGCTCCATCCTTACAAGACCGATACGATATTGATTTTCAAGAAGTTCTCCAACTGCACGAACCCTTCTGTTTCCAAGGTGGTCAATATCATCAACCGGACCTTGTGTATCTCTCAGTTCAACAAGAGTTTTCGCTGTTAAGAGTATATCTTCCTTTCTGAGAGTTGTAAGGTTGATATCCGTATTTATACCAAGCCTGTGGTTAAGTTTCATCCTTCCAACGCCTGAAAGATCATAATATGCCCCGCCGAAGAAAAGATGATCAAGAAAATCCTGAGCAACTTCAAGAGTTCCAGGATTTCCAGGCCGCAACAGCCTGTATATTTCCATAAGAGCTTCTTCTTTGGTTTCAACTTTGTCGGCAGCTATTGTTTTTCTTATTGAATCTGCACTATAAGCTGCATCAACATACAAAATTGAAAAAGAGGAAATTTTGAACTCTTCAAATTCACCAAGAAGATTATCATCTATCAAATCTCCTGCTCTGCCAAGAACCTCTCCTGTTTCAGGATTAATAACAGTAGAAGCAAGACCTTTATCAATAATTTCTTCCCTGCCTATTGGAAGCTCTTTCTTTCCGCTTTTTTCAAGCTGCCTCAAAGCCCTTTTTGTAAAAAGACGGCCTTTTTTAACCACTGTTTCTCCAGATTCAGGGTCTAATATATCAAAGCTGGCCCTTTTCCCCTTAAGTCTTGACTCATCAAAAGATCTTATAAATCCACCGCTTGTTATACGTATTGTTTCCTGCTTGTAAAAATATGACAGCAAATCTTCTGTGGTATATCCAAAAGCTTTAAAAAGTACGGATACAGGAAATTTTTTTCTTCTGTCTATTCTTAAATAAAGAATATCCTTGGGATCAATTTCCATATCTATCCATGAGCCTCTTACGGGAATAACTCTCGCTGTATAAACTATCTTCCCGCTTGAATGGGTCTTTCCTTTATCATGGTCAAAAAATACACCGGAAGACCTGTGAAGCTGACTTACAACGGCTCTTTCTGTTCCGTTAATTATAAAAGTACCTCTTCTGGTCATTAACGGAATTGTACCAAAATAAATTTCCTGCTCTTTTATATCCCTTATACTCTGAGTACCGTTTTCCTTATTGACATCATAAACAACAAGACGAACACGAATCTTGAGTGATATTTCATAGGTCATACCTCTTTGAAGGCACTCAAGCTCGTTATGCTTTATTTCACCGAAATCATATGAAACAAACTCAAGGGATGCACTTCCAGTAAAATCTTTTATAGGAAAAACGGACTTGAAAACAGATTGAATGCCTTTATCATCTCTTTTATCCGGGAAAACATTCATCTGAAGAAAACGCTCATAAGATTCCCTTTGCATTCCTATAAGATCAGGGATTTCATAAACACTTTCCTTTGTTCCGAATTTTTTTCTAAAACGCTTAATTGACACAGGATTTATGGACATGGTGACTCCATACGGATTTGGTATTAATTAAACCAGCTTTTATACAGACTGGAAATACTGTAAAACTGTTACAAATCTAAGAACAAAATTACGGAACAAGCCTGTATAAAGGCTTGTTCCGTAAAAAAGTCTAATTTTTTTATACTATTTAAGCTCTACTTCTGCTCCAGCAGCCTCAAGTTCTTCCTTGATTTTTTCAGCATCTTCCTTGGCGATGCCTTCCTTAACAGGTTTTGGAGCCTCTTCAACAAGAGCTTTTGCTTCTTTAAGACCAAGTCCTGTTATTTTTCTGACTTCCTTGATAACATTAATCTTTTTATCGCCAATAGCTTTCAAGATAACATCAAACTCTGTTTTTTCCTCAACAGCAGCTCCTTCAGCAGGCATAGCCCCAACAGGCATTGCAGCAACAGGTGCAGCAGCAGATACACCAAATTTTTCCTCAAGATCTTTTACAAGCTCAGACAGCTCAAGAACTGTAAGGCCGGAAAGATATTCAATAACATCTTCTTTTGTAATTTCAGACATTTTTATAAACTCCTAACTATAATATTTTATATTTAAATTATTCTTTTTCTTTTTTTTCTTTAATGGCATTTACTACATTAACAAAATCCCGCTGAACACCGCTCAAAACTCTTACAAGCCCTGTTGGAACAGCATTAAGAACAGAAAGGAACTGAGCAAGCAGAATTTCTTTTGAAGGAAGCTTGGAAAGAGCCTTAATCTGCTCCAAGTCCAGAACCTTGCCATTTAAAACAGCGGCCTTCAATTGAAATTTATTATTATCCTCTGCGAACTTGACAAGAACTTTAGCAGGAGAAACCGGATCTGTTTCAGTTGTAGTAATTGAATTAGGGCCAGTAAAAAAATCTTTAAGTTCAGCAGATTCTGTTCCTTCAGATGCTCTTCTAAGTAAAGTATTTTTAACAACCTGAATTTTTGAATCTACTTCTCTTAACTGCCTTCTAAGCTTATTCATGCCCTCAACATCAACGCCTTTATAATCTGCAAGTATAGTAACCTGAGATTTACCAAGACATTGATGAAGTTCCTGAGCAACATTGATCTTTTGATCTCTATTCATTTTTTCTCACACCTCCTTTCATAGAAAATAAAAACAGAGGTGCCAGCCATAACGAACTATCTCGGTAGGCCGGCAAAGCCGTTTATACACCTGGTAAAAGTGTACCTACTGTCTTTGACAGTAATATTTAAACTATTTTATCAAATCTTTAATTTCTGCAGTATCAACCTTAACTCCAGGCCCCATAGTGGTAGACAGGGCAAAACCTCTGAAATAAGCACCCTTACTTGAAGACGGCTTCAATTTCTGCACAGTTTCAAGAAGAGATTTTATATTTTCAAAAAGCTTTTCATAGCCGAAAGATTTTTTCCCAACAGCAGCATGAACAATCCCTGCCTTTTCAACACGAAACTCTATCTTGCCAGCTTTGGTTTCTTTAACAGCCTTGGCAATATCCATAGTGACTGTTCCGCTTTTTGGGTTAGGCATCATTCCCCTTGGGCCTAAAATTTTTCCAAGTTTGCCGACAACAGCCATCATATCAGGTGTAGCTATGGCCTTATCAAAATCAAGCCATCCGCCTTGAATCTTTTCTGCCATGTCCTCTGCTCCGACAAAATCAGCTCCAGCCTCTTCACCCTCTTTGGCTTTTTCTCCCCTTGCAAAAACAAGAACCTTGACATCCTTTCCTGTACCATTGGGAAGAACTACAGAGCCTCTTACCATCTGGTCTGCATGCCTTGGGTCAACCCCCAGCTTTAAAGCAACATCAAGGGTTTCATCAAATTTGGCGTAACTTGCATCTAAAGCAAGTTTCAAGCCGTCCTCCAAAGAATATATTTTTTCAGAATCAACTTTTTTAATTGATTCCAAATATTTTTTTCCGTGTTTAGGCATAATCCCATTTCCTCAAATTTTATTTTACAACCTCAATACCCATACTTCTGGCTGTCCCTGAAATTATCTTTACAGCGGCATCCATATCATTGGCATTTAAATCCTGCATTTTAAACTGAGCTATTTCTTCCAGCTGGGAATGTTTTATCTTTCCCACTTTATTTTTATTCGGCTCAGAAGAACCTTTCTCAAGCTTAAGGGCTTTTCTCAAAAGAACAGCTGCAGGAGGAGTCTTTGTAACAAAAGTAAATGTCCTGTCCTGATAGACTGTAATAACAACAGGAATTATCATTCCGGCATCATTTTGAGTTCGGGCATTAAATGCCTTGCAAAAATCCATTATATTTACACCATGCTGACCAAGAGCAGGACCTATTGGAGGAGAAGGATTTGCCTTTCCTGCCGGAACCTGCAGCTTAATCTGCGCAACAACTTTCTTTGCCATCACAAAACTCCCAAATCTTTAATAATATCATAATTTTTTAACTTGAACAAAATCAAGCTCAACTGGTGTCGAACGACCAAAAATACTTACAAGTACCTTGATCTTGCCTTTTTCAGGATTCACCTCTTCAACATTTCCGTTAAAATTGGTAAAAGGCCCGTCTATGACCCTTATTTCATCACCAGCTTCAAAATAGTATTTTGGCTGGGGCTTTTCCTTGCCTTCTTCCATCCTTTTCAGAATGGATTCAACCTCTTTTTTACTCAAAGGTGTCGGTTTGTTTGTGCTCCCAAGAAAGCCCGTAACTTTTGGAGCACTGCTGACAAGATGCTGAGTTGCATCTGTGAGCTGCATATTTATAAGTATATAACCAGGGTAAAACTTACGCGAAGATTCTTTTTTCTTACCGTTGACAAGCTCAACAACTGTTTCTGTAGGGACAACAATTTCACTAAAACAAGCCTTTAAAGGAGAAGCTGATATTTTTTCCTCCAACGTCAATTTAACACGATTTTCAAAACCGGAATAAACGTGTACAATATACCAATGAAAATCTGCCAAAATAAGCCTCCTACTATATCTATGACCGGAGGATCAACGCCATTAATCCGGATAAAATAAAATCAGCCAGGCCCAGAAAAGAAGAAATTATTATAACCAGAACAATGACCATTACAGCAGATGCCACTGTCTGTTTGCGCCCGGGCCACACAACTCTTTTAAGCTCGCCTCTGGATTCTTTTAAAAAGCTTGAAGCCCTTTTAAAAAATGATTCCTTTCCATTTCCGCCAGATCCCTTACTGCTCTTTTTTACAGGCAGAGGTGCTGATTTTTTCTTTTTTTCAGAAACCACTTTTCCTGAAGCCTGTTTTTCTTCCTGAATTTTTTTTCTTTTCTCGCGTTTTTCCTGATCAGTTTTTTTTTGCTGCAAACGCCCCATATCAATACACTCACTCCATATAAACAAAAAAATGGCAGGCCAGGAGGGATTTGAACCCCCAACCTTCGGATTTGGAGTCCGCGGCTCTACCGTTCGAGCTACTGGCCTGCATAAAAGCTGCACGCTTATTTTTATTAAGGGCAGCTTAACTTCTACTTGGTTTCTTTATGCAAGGTATGCTTTCCGCAAAACTTGCAAAACTTACGAAACTCTAGTTTATCTGGAGTTGTCCGTTTGTTTTTAGTATTATTGTAATTTCTCTGCTTACATTCTACACAAGCCAATGTAATATTAATTCTCATCGGACATCCCCCTTAAAAGACGACTACTCTATAATCTCTGCAACAACACCAGCGCCAACAGTTCTTCCGCCTTCTCTTACAGCAAATCTGAGTTCTTTTTCCATAGCTATAGGTGAAATAAGTTCGGCATCAATGGTGACATTATCACCAGGCATTACCATTTCAATACCTTCAGGAAGGTTTAAAATACCTGTCACATCTGTAGTCCTGAAAAAGAACTGGGGTCTGTAACCTGTAAAGAAAGGAGTATGTCTTCCGCCTTCCTCTTTTGTAAGAACATAAACTTCGGCCTTAAACTTTGTATGTGGTGTAATTGATCCCGGCTTGGCACATACCTGACCACGTTCAACCTCATCCCTTTTTGTACCTCTGAGAAGAAGACCAACATTATCTCCTGCAAGTCCCTCATCAAGAATTTTTCTAAACATTTCAACGCCGGTACAGGTAGTTTTCATAGTTTCCCTGATACCAACAATTTCAATTTCCTCACCAGGCTTAATTTTACCTCTTTCAACCCTTCCTGTAACAACAGTACCACGTCCTGATATAGAGAAAACATCTTCCACCGGCATCAAGAAGTCCTGATCAACAAGTCTTTCAGGCTCTGGAATTGTATTATCAAGGGCTTCAAGAAGCTCCCATATACACTGCGATTCGTCAGCATTAAAATCTTCTGACTGAAGAGCCTTTAATGCACTTCCTCTGATAATAGGTGTTTCGTCTGCTGAAAAATCATAAGATTCAAGAAGTTCCTGAAGTTCCATTTCAACAAGCTCTATAAGTTCTTCATCATCAACCATGTCGCATTTATTAAGGAAAACAACCATTTTTGGAACACCAACCTGACGTGCAAGAAGTATATGCTCTCTTGTCTGGGGCATTGGGCCATCATCTGCACTGACAACAAGAATTGCACCATCCATCTGAGCCGCTCCAGTGATCATATTCTTAATATAATCAGCATGTCCTGGGCAATCAACATGAGCGTAATGGCGCTTTTCAGACTCATATTCAACATGAGCTGTCGCAATTGTTATACCCCTTTCCCTTTCCTCAGGAGCCTTATCAATATTTTCAAAATCAATTTTTTCTCCCCAGCCTCTCAGGGAGCAGTTTTTTGTAATTGCTGCTGTAAGTGTGGTTTTACCATGATCTATATGACCAATTGTTCCAACATTCACATGAGGCTTAGTACGTTCGAATTTTTCTTTTGCCATCTGATTTAACCCTCCTAAACCCGATTTGTAACGTTAAATTTAAATTAAATGTTTTATGGAGCCCATGACCGGAGTTGAACCGGTGAACCTCTTCCTTACCAAGGAAGCGCTCTACCTACTGAGCTACATGGGCATTTAAACAAAACCTGCCCTGACAAATAAAATGGAGCGGGAGACGAGGTTCGAACTCGCGACATTCAGCTTGGAAGGCTGACGCTCTGCCAGCTGAGCTACTCCCGCTCAAAAAAGATTAATTATAATTATGTATGTGGAGCCAACGGAGGGATTCGAACCCCCGACCAGCTGATTACAAATCAGCAGCTCTGCCAGCTGAGCTACGTTGGCTTTCACGAAACAACTTCTTTTCATAACACCAGCTCAAAATAAAAATCAAGAGTTTTTTTATTTTTAAAAGTAAAAAAATCCTGCAAGGTTTATAAAATATTAAAATATTATTACTTTAAAGCTTGACAAATAAACCTTTTTAACTTTATTTTCAACACTAAAGTAATTTTATTAGACTATATTTGAAATAATAAAAACAATATTAAAGACAATCTTTTATGAAACATATTTTTTTTTCAATAATAATTATTTTTTCATTAAATTCATGCCTGCTTTTGAAAAGCAAAACCCAGATAAAAGAAACAAACAGCCTGAATAAAAAAAATCCAGAAAATATCAGCAAAGCTGAGGAAACAAAAAACGATTATTTTTCAACTCAAATAAATATACCTGAAGAAAGCACCTTTGAATCTTCTGATATTGAAAAAGAAAAAGAGTTGACTCCAGCAGACGCAGATAAAACAAATGAAAATGACTACTATGCAAACTCCATTGAACAGGCATTGGATTTTTGTAATGCATCCAGGAAATTCAGAGAAAAGAATGAACATGAAAATGCATTGAAAGCTCTTGACCAGGCATACAGGATAATAGTCGATATACCTGAAACTGAAAACACTATTAACCAGCAGCTTGATGATGTAAGAATAACAATTGCCAAAAGAATTCTTGAAATATATTCAATAAGAACCAATGGAACAAAAGGAATGGCAAATGAAATTCCTTTAACATTAAACAAACATATCAAAAAAGAAATCAAAATTTTAACGGGTAAAGAGAAAAGATTTTTTATATATTCATACAAGCGTTCCGGCAAATATATGCCTATGATACTGAAAAAACTCAAGGAAGCCGGACTCCCACAGGAACTTGCATGGCTCCCCCTTATAGAAAGCGGGTTTAAGGAAAAGGCTCTTTCAAGTGCAAGAGCTCTTGGTCTATGGCAGTTTATTCCTTCAACCGGCTATAAATTCGGCCTTAAAAGAAATTTGTATATAGATGAAAGACTTGACCCGGAAGCATCTACTGATGCTGCTATTTCCTACCTGAAAGAGCTCCATTCAATATTTGGAGACTGGGCAACAGTACTTGCTGCATATAATTGCGGTGAAGGAAGAGTCTTAAGGACAATAAAGAGGCAAAATCTCAGATACCTTGATAATTTCTGGGATCTTTATCTTCAGCTCCCATATGAAACAGCAAGGTATGTTCCTAAATTCATAGCCACCCTCCATATAGTTAAAAACCTTAAAAAATACGGATTTGATGAAATTATTCCTTATAAAAGCTATAAGTATAATAAAATCTTTATAAACAAACCTGTTGGCCTTGAAGACATAGCAAAAGCTGCGAAGGTTTCCTTGAAAGAGCTTAAAGAGCTAAACCCTGCCCTAAGATACAATATTGTTCCTCCCGAAGGATACGAAGTAAAATTCCCCGAGGGTAAAGGAGAATCCATTATTTCAATGCTTGCATCTCTCCCTTCAAAAAAAATGCAAAAATCATATGGAATTCACAAGGTCAGAAAAGGTGAAACTCTTTCGCAAATTGCTAAAAGAAATAAAACATCTGTAAAATCTATTATGGTTACCAACAGACTTTCTAAAAAAAATTATATAATCCCGGGACAACTGCTTAAAATTCCAAATAAAATTTATATGTCAGCAAAATCGGTAAAAGCATATGTGCCCAATCCAAAAACAAGTACAATATTTTATAATGTGAGAAAAGGCGACTCTCTGTGGTCTGTGGCAAAAAGATTCAAAACTTCCCCTTCAAGATTGAAAAAAATAAATAATCTTAATTCAAATATTCTTTCCATTGGCCAAAAACTTAAAATACGGCTCCCAAAAGGTAAGCTCATTCCATATCAGGTAAAACCCGGGGACAGCCCCTATAAAATTGCCTCAAAACATAATATGAGCCTTTCAAGATTTCTTAATATAAATGATATGAGTAAATCTGCCAAGATTTTCCCGGGGCAGGAAGTTTATGTAGAATAAATTTTATATTGACTAAAAATGCTTTTTCTATTATCAGCAGATTTAAATCTAATGCCCCCGTAGCTCAGTGGATAGAGCATAGGATTCCTAATCCTTGTGCGCAAGTTCGATTCTTGCCGGGGGTACCAGATTTTATAATAGTTTTAAGCTTTATCTGTTTTTTGCAGCCGAAATTTGCCCCACCCCTGGTTAAAAAAAATATCTATAACTCTGACACCTTGAATGAACTGGAGAAAAAGCTTGAAAAAACAGACTCTGTTGAAGAATTTGCAGAAATAGTTTTTAACCCAAGTTCAGCAAGGTTAAAATTAAAAGAGTGTAATATTAATATGTTATAGTTTAGCAAGATGTTTGTATGGCACTACTTTTATGTTTTTTGT
>PDWJ01001197.1_pt1 | contig 33032 bp, 28 predicted proteins | sample 1430881 | NCBI WGS metagenome assembly PDWJ01 (sample SAMN01162460, study PRJNA174530) | Oral metagenome, whole genome shotgun sequencing project. | biome: Marine environment; feature: Marine mammal; material: Swab sample of the gingival sulcus; isolation source: swab sample of gingival sulcus...
ACCTCAGTGCGGGCAATCTCCAGGCTGTCCAAACACCGATGCGGGTGTGCCGTCAATTAGCAACATTCAGCCAACACCCACCCGCAACATGACCGATCACCCCGGCAATATTCCCATTACCTGGACTGAAAACAGCACACTTACCTTTTATTTTGGCCCAGAAACGATATGAAGCACCTCTTGGTTTGGTTTTGTGGTAATTACTTATTTAACCAATTGGTGCTTTTTTGTGCATTTTTCCTTTTACTGAAAAACCCTTATTGCGATAGAACTATATTCCTACTATAATTCCTTGAGCCGTATCTACACAAATTTTAGCTACAATCCAAATGGAGGTGATGCTATCGACCCCCCAAAGAAAGACTCGTAGTTTCTTGTGTAATTCATAAATCGTGATCAAGTTTTGTCCGCGTTCACTCCCTCAAGACGAGATAGGGTTGAGCGTTGACAAGTTTTTAACCTCATTCAAAAGGATGGAGAACGTTTAAGGAGACGACATGAAAAAATCAGTTTTACTTTTCACTTTGGTTATCGTTTTTGCTGTGTTGTTAGCTGCTTGTGGTGGCGGAGGTGCTGAAGAAGCAGATTGTGCCTCAGAAGATGTGTTCTGTATTGGTTTGGTAACTGACGTTGGTGAAGTTGATGATAAATCATTCAACCAATCAGCCTGGGAAGGCGTGCAACAAGCCGTTGCAGAGCTCGATGCCCAAGCTGAGTATATTGAAACCGGTGACGCCAAAGATTATGGTGCCAATATTGATCTCTTTACCAACAAAAATTACGATGTGATCGTGACGGTTGGCTTTGCTTTAGGGGAAGCTACTGCTGAGGCTGCTGGAAAATATCCTGATATTGATTTTATTGGCGTAGACCAATTCCAAGTCGAAGCTATGGATAACTATGCTGGCCTTATTTTCCCTGAGGATCAAGCTGGTTTCCAGGCTGGTGCGCTGGCGGCTATGCTTTCAGAATCAGACACAATTGCGGCTGTATTAGGTACAGATTTGGTGCCGCCAGTTGTGGCTTTTAAAGAAGGATATGAAAGTGGTGCCAAGTACATCAATCCTGACATCAATTTGATCTCAACCTATCATCCAGGTGGGATGGATGTGGCTTTCACCGATCCAGAATGGGGTGCTACCACCGCAAAACAAGCTGTTGACCAGGGTGCTGATGTTGTGTTTGGTGCTGGTGGTAAAACCGGTAACGGTGCTTTGATTGAAGTTGCTGGTGTGGAGGGTACTTACTGCATTGGTGTGGACTCAGACCAATGGGAGACTGTTCCTGAAGCGCACAAATGCCTGGTTTCTAGCGCGATGAAGCTGATCACCCCTGGTGTTTTTGACCTCATAAAATTGTCTAAAGAGGGCAGTTTGCCTGGAGGTAACTTTGTAGGTAGTACCGCGTTGGCTTCTTTCCACGATTTTGAGGATCAGGTGCCGCAAGATGTGAAGGACAAGCTGGCTGAAATTGAAGCTGGTTTGTTAGATGGTTCTATCTCCACCGGATATGGTCAGTAATTCATAAATTCTGATTCTATTTGAATATGCGATGCACTTTCAAAGGTGTGTCGCATATTTCTTTATATCGGGGGAGAAAACCTTTGCAGTTTCTTTAATTTAGGGTATTCACTATGGCGACAGAAGAGCAACAAGAAAAAACTGATAGTTCAACTAGTTGGCTTTCGCGTGTGTGGAAAGCCTCGAGTGTGCCTGTGCTTTCTATTGTGCTGGCCTTATTGATTGGGGCAGTGATTATCGGAACTTCTGGTTCGAATCCGATTCAGGCTTATGTATCTCTCTTGAGTGGTGCTTTTGGTGATCCTGATGCCATTCAACGAACTTTGGAAAAGGCGACGCCGCTGGTATTTGCCGGGTTGGCGGTCGCGTTTGCTTTTAAGGCGGGTCTTTTCAACATAGGGGGCAGTGGACAATTGCTTTTAGGGGCCATCATGGCGGGTTATATTGGCTTTGCTGTGGATGGTCTTCCTTTTATTCTTCACATGCCGTTAGCGCTTTTGGTGGGCAGTTTGGCTGGTGCCTTGTGGGCCGCAATTTCTGGGGCGCTTAAAGCATACACGGGAGCCCATGAAGTGATTACGACGATTATGCTGAATTATATTGCCATCAACCTCACGGATTTTTTATCTAATAAACCGTGGAAGGATGAAGGGATTATTGCACGCACACCGGCTGTTTTGGAAACGGCCGTTATTCCGACGTGGACGTTTATCCCGGTGGGCTTTATCCTGGCCTGCTTGATGGTTGTGTTGACTTATTACCTTCTGTATAAGACAACCTTGGGCTATGCCATTCGCACAACGGGTCTCAATCCAGATGCGGCGTTGTATGCAGGCATCAAAGTGAGTACCGTGATTGTGATGACAATGGCTTTTAGTGGTTTTTTGGCCGGTATGGGTGGTTCTATTGAAACGTTGGGTGTGGTAGGTAGGTATCAACCTGGATTTAATGCTGGCCTTGGTTTTGATGGTATTACGATTGCTTTGCTGGCAAAGACGCATCCACTGGGTGTGATTCCCGCTGCTATTTTGTTAGGAGCTATGGACGCCGGTGCCAGTCAAATGCAATTTAATGCTGGGGTACGCTTCCAGATTATTGATGTGATTCAAGCGTTGATTTTATTCTTTGTCTCCGCAGATATGATTGTGCGTAAAATTTTAGGTTCCCGTGTTGTTGATGAAGAAAAAGTGACGTTGAGTACAGGCTGGGGTGGTTAAGGAGGATATGATGGCAGATTCATCTGCAACAGCAACGAAAAAACGCGCACGCTTTAATATCAATCCTGTGGTTTTGGTGCTGGGCGTGATCATAATCATAGGCATCATCGGTTATTATCTTTGGCGACCACAACAGGCAACGGCCGTTTATGCCTCAACCTTACGCCAATCAACTCCGCTGGTATTAGGGGCTCTCTGCGGCCTGATTGGCGAGCGATCCGGTATTATCAACATCGGTATTGAAGGTCAAATGCTGATGGCTGCTTTTGTGGCATTTTTGGTCAATGTCTACGTCGGTAATCTCTTGATTGCGGGTATTGCTGGTGTGCTTGTAGGCGCTCTGATGGGGCTGTTTTTGGCATGGATGTCCATTAGTCTCAAAATGGATCAGATTATTGGCGGTACGGTCATTAACATTTTGGCCTTAGGGCTTACGAGCTTTTTCTATGTCGTTGGCTTGACCACAAAAGGGAAGATGCAACCCATTCCGTTGGGACCGTTAGCTGATATTCCCTTGATTGGCCCCGTTTTATTTAATAATGCTCCGATTACATATATTACGATTATCCTTGTTTTTGTGGTGCAATTTGGTCTGTTCCGCACGGTGTGGGGGTTGCGCACCCGGGCGGTTGGTGAGCATCCTAGTGCTGCAGATACGGTTGGTATTCGCGTTAATATGACCCGGTATCTTAATACCGCGTTGGCGGGGTGTTTTGCTGGCCTGGCTGGTGCTTATCTCACGTTAGAAGCTGTCGGCTCCTTTGAACGGGCGATGACAAACGGTCGGGGTTTTATTGCTTTAGCTGTGATGATTTTTGGTAAGTGGACGCCGCTTGGCGCCTGGGGAGGCGCGCTCCTATTTGGGGCTGCCAGTGCGCTGCAAACACAGTTCCAATTTTTGGGTTTGGATTTTATTCCCCATCAATTTGTGGGCATGTTCCCTTATATTCTAACAATTATTGTCCTCGCTGGATTTGTTGGTCGTTCCAGACCGCCAGCGGCTGAAGGCCAAGTTTACGATCCAGAATAGTGAGGTGAGATGATGAGTAATGCAGATAATTCAACTATTGTTCTGGAAGCCAGGGGAATTACTAAACGGTTCCCTGGTGTGATAGCGAATGACAGCGTAGACCTCAAACTTTATAAAGGGGAAATTTTTGCCTTTTTAGGTGAAAACGGTGCTGGAAAAAGCACTTTGATGAATATGCTCTATGGCCTTTATCATCCTGATGAAGGGGACATCTGGATAAAAGGCGAAAAGGTTGAGCTTAAGAATCCTAGTGATGCCATTTCCCGAGGTGTTGGTATGGTTCATCAGCATTTTCAATTGGTGCCGGTGATGACTGTGGCTGAGAATGTGATGCTTGGCTCCGAGATCACCCGTGGAGCCGGTGTGCTTTCATGCCGTGCTGCTGAGAACCGGGTTCAGGAGTTGTCTAAGCATTATGGCTTGGAGGTGGATCCCACCGCGATGGTGGAAGATTTGCCTGTGGGCACCCAACAGCGTGTGGAGATTATCAAGGCGCTTTACCGTGATGCTGATATATTGATTTTGGATGAGCCAACGGCCGTTCTCACGCCCCAGGAAGCCAATGAACTATTCCGCATTATGAGAGATTTGACGGCTGAAGGCGTCTCTATCATCTTCATTACCCATAAGTTGAAAGAAGTGCTGGCGGTAGCTGATCGCATTGGTGTGTTGCGTGGAGGCAAAATTGTGGGCACAGCCGAACCTGCCAAGTCTACGGAAACCAGCTTGGCCGAACTCATGGTTGGTCGCAGCGTGATTCTGACAGTGGAAAAGGAGCCACCACAACCGACCGACGTAGTACTTGAAGTGAAAGGTGTGGAGGTCAAAGATGATCGGGGTCAGCTTGCTGTTGATGGGGTGGACCTGGCGGTTCGGGCTGGTGAGATTGTGGGCATTGCCGGGGTGCAAGGGAATGGACAACGTGAGTTTGTTGAGGCGCTAGCCGGGCTGCGTAAAATTGAAAGTGGTGTGGTAACCATCAGCGGTGTGGAATGTACTAACTTTTCTCCTCGTCAGATTACAGAGTTAGGTGTGGCACACATCCCGGAAGATCGTGAAAAACATGGCTTAGTGATGCCTTATTCTCTGGCTGATAATATGGTGCTAAATACCTATTATGTCTCCCCCTTTGCTTCTGGCATTGTCATGCATCAGGATGCGGTTAACAAAAATGGAGAGAGGCTTGTTGCTGAATATGATGTGCGTGCGCCAGGCGCTTTCACCCATGCGGGCAATCTTTCTGGTGGGAACAAGCAAAAAGTCATTGTCGCCCGTGAATTTTCTCGTCCTATAGAACTTTTGATTGCGGCGCAGCCGACACGTGGTATTGATGTGGGTTCAATCGAGTTCATCCATTCACAAATCATTGCGCAACGGGATCGGGGGATAGCGGTGCTGGTGGTTTCGGCTGAATTGGATGAAGTGTTGGGGCTGGCTGATCGCGTGGCTGTGATGTTTGATGGCCGTATTGTGGCTGTCTTGCCTATTGAAGAAGCGACCAAAGAACGTGTAGGTTTGTTAATGGCCGGGGCCGGGTGAATGGATAGGTTACCCACGCTGAAAAATTCGCAATCATGAAGTTACTGGGCTATAATCAAAGGAACCTGTCGGATTAAAACAATTAAAATAAGGGTAAGAAAATTAACTTAAGCCCCGCACGCCAGCGGGGTTATTTCATTTATTTTTGCTATTCGTAGGGTAATCATTGTGCGGAGAAATAAGGAACAATGACGAACGACCAATATGTTTACATGACCGAAGAAGGTCTACAAAAAATCAACGAGGAATTAGAATATCTCAAAACGGAAAAGCGTGAAGAGCTTTCTGATAAGCTTGAAAAAGCAATTGCGCAGGGCGATCTCAAAGAGAATGCAGATTATCATGCGGCGAAAGAAGAACAGGCTTTTGTGGAAGGGCGTATCCGCGACTTAGAGGATTCGCTGCGTCGAGCAAAGATTATTGAGGATGCAGGACCATCTGATTTTGTTCGGGTGGGCAGCACGGTTACTGTTTGTGAGGTGGGGTACGAAGATGAAGAAGAAACTTATTACATCGTTGGTGCCCACGAAGCAGATCCGGCTAATGGTCGTATTTCTAATGAATCACCGATTGGCCGTGCTTTGCTAGGTGCCTCAAAAGGTGCCGTTGTCAGCGCCATGACTCCAGGCGGACAAATCCAATTTCAAGTCAAATCAATTGCATAATTGAAAAAAGGTGTTCAGTGAAAAAATAAGAGCTGCCTCATGGCAGCCCTTTTTGTTTGTAACTGGCTATCTGATGGGGGCTTGGCCTACTCGTAGTTTTATTTGTGGTAGGCTGCCAATTGAAACAGAAGGAACCTGTGATCCCTACAGTTTTAACTGACGTACCACTTGAGTGGGGACACCCAGTTGAGGTGGCTGTTAACTCAAAAACTGGCTGTGCCTATATTATAAATGAAGGCGCTCACATCACTGTAGAAGGAGATATTTTCCATTTTTGAGAAGGGCAGCAGTTGATCGGCCTACAGTCCCCTTGGAGATGTATGGGGAGGCATTTCAGTATGGGCTGCCGATGTTTTTTCTTTTATTCGGGGAGGGGTAACAGCAGGAATGGTTTACCTGAGTCTGTTTGCAGATTGTGGCAGGGAGCGGGTGTGCAGGAATATGGGTCAAATATACCGAGGCGCAGTTGGTAGGCGTCAGCTAAACCTGTGGGAAGTTGATGCTTTTGTATGATGATTGCTCCTTCTTGCCAATGAGGCTGCCATAGATTTTGCGGATCGTCTGTGTCCCAATTGTAATCTTCAGCGATGATTTCCCCGGTTTCATCCAGAACATGCACGAATAAACGCATGGGTTGGTTGCTGCGAGTGACTGCGCGCCAATAGGTGATGAGGTCGTCTTCTACAACAGTGTAGCCTAAGAATTGGAGTTGGTGGCCAAACACGGTTTTGGCTGGATTTGGGGGGGCAATGGGAGGCAAATTTCGTATAGAATATTGCGTATAGGTATCTGCTGTTGTGCGCTCTGCCTGCCAATTTTCCAGGAAAGTGATCAATGTTGGATCGAGGGGCAGTGCCAGGGGATGGAAGATGAAAGCATCGTGAATGCCCTCGGTGTTGGGGATAACAAGCGTATGAATTATGTCATCTCCTGGCTCTAAACCGAAGGTGTTTACTGCTATATCGTCTTGATTTAGATAGAGTTGCATTGTTGCCGGATCCATCGTGTCGGGAGACCATCCCCCAATTGACACTGAACTGCCATTTTGCTTATCGTTGATCGCTTTGCCAATATCCCGTAAGGCTGTCTGCCACACAAAAGGAACGTCGCCACCTGGAGGCCAAACAACGAACATGGACCAGGCAGTCCAGCAGGCATACATGATGCCGAAAAGCAGCAGCACGACGGTACTGATTTTGGCTTTGCTTGTGGATATGTCGTGGATAACTGTGGATAACTGTGGAATATTGTGAATAACTATGGCCGGAAAGATACCTAATATGGGCAGCAGGTTGATCATACGGATGGTGCTGGGTGCATTTATTGTGACTAAACTGGGGACAATGGCTGTCGCTAGCCACAGCAACAAAAACCCATATCGTGCATCCCGCCAGCGCCACAGGCAAAGGGGCAAACTCACGTAAAACAAGAGTGCCAGAATGGGGCCAAAAATCGGCATTCCTGCCACCCCTTGCCGCCACAGCGGATCGCCTACAAAGCCAAATCCACTTAGAATTTTAAGTCCGTTTGCTAACACGGGTTGTAAGCTGCCTGCCATCATTGCTCGCAGCGGCGCATCCAATTCTGCAATGCGAAACTCGGAGCCAGGATGGGTGAGTAAGTAATAACTCAATGGCGCAGCTGCCAAGGCAAACGCCAGGAAAAACAGCATTACCCCGCGCCTGCGCTGCTTCAATGTCTCCCAATGAAAAATTGCTAAATATATTGCCAACAGCCCGTAAAAAATTGGCACAGCCCGTGCCGCCATGTAGGTATAAACACTTAATCCTGCCAGCAACCCCGCAATAGCGAATGAGACGATGGTTTTCTTCTGTGCCTCGGCGCTGAGTACGAGTTTGTGTTGCGGTAGCAATGGCCAGCTTTGCCACCAGAAGTATGCCGCTAATCCCGAGAATACTGGCAGCATGATAGCACGCAATCCCAAGCGGCTATAGAACACGGGGAAAAAGAGAACGGCCGTTATCCCCATCGCTATTATTCCCACCTGCCAGCCAAACAACTTCCGCGCCAGCACAAAAGTGATTGAGACACCCATCAGCCCCAGGTAGGCAGAGGCCAGGCGCAATGCTAACGGATGATCACCTATGAGAGCGACCAGCAGCGCTTGCCAATAGTGATAGCCAGCCTCATGTCCGTAAGCTCGCGTAAAGTAAAGGGCATGCTCCCCCGACAAAATCAACCGGTCGATGAGCCAGTTTGCCACCTCATCATGGGCAATGCCTGGCGGTGAAATCGCCGTCAGGCCAAGCAAGCGCAGCGCCGCAGCAACGAGCAAAATACCCACAAGAATCCACAGAAATGACGAGCGATGCGTGAGCAATGATGATTTTCGGTGTCTACTGTAGTGACGTTCAGCACTAGTTTGCGTCTCTGCATTAAAATCTTTCATGCTAGATTCGCAATCGTGCCGCGAGGGGGCGAGGTAGGATAGAGCGCAGCACAGCACGTTCTTCTTCGCCGATGATGCGCAGGATGATGAGACCGGCTGCATACATGGCTAAACCAACAAGGACGCCCAGAATGGGGAAGGTGAACCAGGTGATAAGCGCCATAATGGGAACGATAACGGCCGTTAACGCCAACGGTTTTGCCAATAACTGCCACCAGTTCACCCCGGTCATCTTCTTACGCAAATAGTAAGCAAACATGATCATCAGTACCACTTCAGACAGAATCGTCGTCACGCCAGCTGCCACAAATGAAAACTGGGGGATAAAGATAAGGTTGGCGATGATGTTAAAAGCGACAGCTATCGTAAATGCATGTGCCTGCATTCTCTCTAGACCCAAAGCAATCAATACATAATTTGTGACACTGTTCAGCCAGCCAATTGGAATTGCCCAAATGACAATTTGCAGGGCAATGGCTCCCTGCGGCAAAAACTCAGGCCCAGCGACAATAGCAACCAGCATGGTAGCCAAGAACGTCGTTGAAGCAGCAATCGGCAGCGCCAACAGCAGCATCAGCTTGAGCGACAAAGTATACATGCGCCGTGCCGCTTCCAGCGAGCGTTCGATTTCCCGCAAGATAATGGGGAACAACGCCAGTGTAAAAAAGGAGGGCACGATTTGCAGCGCATTGAACCATTTATAAGCACTGTTGTACCAGCCAACCACTTCTTCACCGTCAGGCAGCATGATGCGCAGCAGGTACACATCAATGGAGATGAAAATTGTTTGCAGCAAATGGATGAGCATCAAAGGGAATCCAAGGCGAACCATTCGCTTTTGCAAGCCCCAGTCCACTTTCCAGGGGCCAGGCAATGTGAAATTTTGCTGTGCTAGCAGCAGTAAAACCACCAACGTGATCACGTTTGAAATGATAGAGACCACTGCCAGTCCGATAAAACTGTAGCCCAAAAGCAGCACGACGACGCCAAAACCCACTTTCATGATGGTGGTCAAGGTAGTCACGGCGGCGGGCAATTCAGCCTTTTCATGCACGTAAAACAGGCTGGTGACCCCTTTTGACATCCCTGAGAAGACCATGCCGAGCATGATGAGAAGAATGGCGATGATTTCTGCTGTGGTGAGCGGATTGCTGAACAAGTTGGTCGCTTGAACCAAAATGACAATGGGTATGATCCCTACAAACGCTGCTCCGATACGCAATATGGAGGTGTTAAACAAATAACGACTGGCCTGATTGCGGTCTTGAGAAACTTCACGGACTAGTAATATGTCGAGCCCATAGTTGGCAATGATTTCAAAGATCATGGCTGTGGCAATGGCTGTGGAATAGCTGCCTGTTTCAGCTGGCCCCAACACGCGCAAATAGAACATAGCAAAGACAAAGTCAATGCTGCGATTGAACAAGTTGAGAACCATCGGAGCCATGCTGTTCTTTGCCAAGCTGCGCGTGGTAGACATCTCCACGTCTGGGCGAACTAACTGCCGCCACACCCAAACCAGCCCCACAAAGGCGAGGATGATAAGCCCCATGAAGCTGGCCAGGCCGCCTAATTGAAAGCTGGTGGGGCTGTATTTGAAGCGAATGGTCCAATCACCTTCTTCCAGCAAGACGCCCCGGAAGTTGCCGTTGACTAGCAATACCTTAGTTTGCTGTTCCTTGTCTTCCTTTGTGCCTGCGGGGCGCACGAAGGCTTTCCAACCTGGGAAATAGCTGTCGTTCAAGATCAACCAAGCGGGTTCGTCTACGCTGGCGGAGAGGAGGACTTCGCTGCTGCCGTACTGGTCGATGGTGGCGGGCGTGTATTCATTTGGCGTTGAAGATTGAAAATTGAAGATTGAAGATGGGGTGTCTGGCGCGGCCTCTTCAATCATTACCTTTAAATCTTTTTCCTCAATTACCACATAATGCCGTGGATCAAATTCTTGCATTGCCAGGAGGGCATCATCAACAACGGCCGTTGCTGTTATGGGCAGCGTATAAGCGCGAGGGGCTGCTCCGAGATTTTCATAGATGCGCACCCCTTCACCTTGCCAGGACAGGGCATACTTGGGCGAATCAATCGTTTCGCTGGTGATGACATACTTCGTATTCAGGATATCTAGCAGCGGTGAGTGAAGCGATTCCCAATGGGTGATGGGTTGGATTTGGTTGTAGAGCAGCGCATTTTGCGGTTCGATGGCCGCCATGTATTCCGTGTACTGTTTGGGGATGATCGAGTCGTAGCCGCGAATGTCTTGGAAGTTATACAGCCAACCCGAATTGGCTCGGAAGGGAATGTCGCCGCTGGGGGTGTAGCTGGTCAACCGCCAGAGACCCGGTTGTTCTTCCAGCCACTGCACCATCTCTGGCTTGTAGGCCAGCAGTGCCGGATCGGTAGCTGCGTTGAAGCCGTAGTTAGCGAGCAGAGAATCTATGATGATGACAATAACGGCGAGCCACTCCCATAACGGCCGTTTCCCCACACCAGGTACCGTCAAGAAAATCAGACACCGGCTCGCCCGCAGCACCACACCCGAAGACACCAGCATCAGCCCCAAAATAAACAACTGCCGGAACTGGTAACTGTAAAACGCAATCGTGCTGTCAAAGGCCAAATCGGCCAGCGCCATGCCCAAAAAGACACGCTCAATCATAGGCTCCAACTGCGAGTAAAACGCTCGTGAGCCAAACAAGCCCACGAGTAGCAAAAGCCCGCTCCAAAAAGCTAGACTAGCCATCCCTGTTATCCCCGATGGTGTCCCCCACAGGAAAACCAGAGAGTGGAGAGTGGATTTGAGAGAGTTACGGCGACCTAATTGCCAATCCCTAACCTTCACGCTCGTATTGGCCAGGTAATCCGCCCCGAAGCCGGCCAATGCCGCCACACATAACGTCAGCGGGAATATCCACCTAAACGGCGTGTGCAGTTGGTTGATAAACGGCAGCCCGTAATACAGCAGCGCATACAGCGGCGTGCCAAAAATAAACGCCACTGAAAAAAAACTCAGCCCCACAAAGAGCCAGGTATGAAAATGCCGCAAGCCACAATTCGTGGCCAGTGACTTGCTTCCCTGTGTCTGCCGCCTCCTGATCCTTTGAATGGCATGCCACACACCCAAAACCATCAAAAACAGGGGCAAAATCCCTAGATAAATAGCCCCTTCAACATAGTTTTTAAAGCCCCATTCGTTATGAGTTCTTGGATGACCATAGCGGTCAGTTGTGAAGGGAACTTGCTCACCCGTGCGCACATGGCGGTAGCTGTGCGTGGCGGGATTGCCATAGAAATTAGGCAAAACCAACGTCAAGATACGGCGTGGTTTGAATGCCCAGCTTTGTACCTCAGCAAATGAGGCCGAGCCTTCACGGAAATTCGCTTGTCCCACCTCGAAAAGGGGAATCAACTGTACCGACCCCAGTAACAAGCCGACGAGAACCATGCTGCTGAGCCACAAAAACGGCCGAGAAATAGCACGTGAGAGTGGCTGCGAGGTGCGTGAATCTTGGCGCTTACGGATGATGGCATACGCCATACGGCACACGGCATAAATCGCCATGATCAACAGCGTGTAATAGGTTATCTCAATGTGCCCGGCGAAAATTTGTACGCCTAACGCTGCCGCGCCCATCCCAGCCCAAATAATCTTTAACCTTGATTCTGCTATGATCTTCTCAACACAAGCCAGCAAAAATGGCAGCCAAATTGCAGCACCAATAATCATGGGAAAAACGGCCGTGCTAATCACCAGGAAAGCAGAGGCTTGAAAAACAACACCAGCAATGGCAGCGCTCGCCCGGTGCATTCTCAACACCCGCCCAAACAGATACATCAACACCCCAGCCAACCATAGTTGGCTTAGCGCATACCAACCATATGCTTTGGCTAAGGGCAGAATTAAGAAAAATATACTAAAAGGATAATACGCAGAGTGTTGCCCTGCTGCCAGGAAGGGGGCGCCAGCAAACAAGTATGGATTCCACAAGGGAATTTCACCTGCTTTCACACTTTCAGCGACAAACTTTTTCCAAACATAATTTTCAATAACGAGATCTGTAACGAGATGATTTTGTGGAATTTGCGCCTCAAACTCCGGGACGGCGTGCTGCCAGGGAGCCCATTGAAAAAGATTGTCAGCCGGGAGCATCGTTTTGCTGCCAAACGTAACAGAACCATAAAGCAAAATAGGGAGCAGCAGCAATCCTAAAACGATTAAAAAATCAGCCCAGTAAGAGTGGAGTCGTCTTGCCATTAGTAAAAAACAAAATCAGGGCTATCACTAGCCCTGATAAAAAACCTTTTTAAATTTGAGCAGTTCTTTAAACTCACACGGCCATTTTAACAAAAAAAATAGATGCAAACATGACGCAACCTGCACAATTTTCTAACATCAGATTTTTACTTAATCGGCTCCTTGTCGATGCGGATAGCACCAGAAGTTGCCCCCATGCTAATGCACTCAATGGGAGTGAGACGAAATTCCAGACCTCCGCTTACCCAACGAAGCGCTTCTTGCAAAACACCAATCGCAAAGTGACATACAGGATGGTCTGTCTTCACTCCCCAACACATTGGGCAGCGATCAATATAATATACAAAATGATCATCAAACTCTTCCACCCGACTTGGCTGATCGCTAAATTGGGTGAAAATACGAGCTACGGCAGGCAGCCCGATTTTCAGTTTCGTCTGCAGCGGTAAAACCTTGAAGGCGAGATCCCCGGCTCCTGCCAAGGCTCCAAATTGTTTAAGCCCACGAGAAAAAGTAGCCCGTCCGCCACGCAAGGCTAATCCTCGTCCGCCACGGGGACCATATATATCCTCTAGTCCACGATTAAGGTTAGAAAAATAGGCAAAATCAAATCCTTTTTCTAGGTTATCAGGGGGTAAATCTGTGATGAATGTGCGCATGTCGATTAAGTTTAGTAACGCATTGAGTCCATTACGCCCCATCACTTCCTCTAGGGAGACTAAAATAATGCGAGCCATTTTATTAGGGTAGTAATAGCCACTCTCAGGGACTAAATCTTTCATGACAACCTCCGAGTAGTTCTGGTAAAGTGGTAATAATAAATTATGGGTGTGTCCTAACCTGCGCGGTTTTCTAATGTGGCAAATAATGTTTCCATGTCTTTAAACTGGTGTTCCCGAGAAGAAAGGCTGGAAACGTGCACCGTTAGTCGCTCAGATTCTGGTAGTTCATTTAACTGTCGTCGCTCCAGGGCAGGATAGAAATATTGGATAGATGCTTGCAACCTCGCAGTACAGCGTTCTACTATCTTTTGGCAGCGTTCTGGAGTGGTGATAATGACAAAATCGCCAGAATCTGTGTGACCGATAAAATCGTCGCTGTTGCCAGTCTCTTGAATGGTGTTTGTCACCATCAACGTGATTGCACGAGAGACATCATCAGCCGCGACAAAACCGAATCGGTCTCGGAATTTATCCAGGCCACGAATTTTTGCCAACACAATGCCCCAGCTTGGTTGACGGATCATCGTGTCTAGTTTTTCGCGTACGACGATACCTTCTGACAAATTGGTGACGGGATTAACCAGGGTGTTTAGTCTGGCTCGCCGTAAAGCATTGCGCACTCTTAGCCGCAATTCCTGGATATCGAATGGCTTGGTAATATAATCGACCGCACCTAATTCAAGGCCAGCTAATTTGTCTTCCCGTTCCCGTTTTTCAGTCAAAAAGATGATGGGAATGCTTTGTGTTCGGCGTGAGCGTCGTAATTGCCGACACACCTCATAACCATCAATATCGGGGAGGCGAATATCTAAGACAGCAACATCTGGGATGTCTGCCAGGATCGCTTTAACTGCTTCTTCACCACGCATGGCATTATCCACTTGGTACCCTTGCGCCCGAAAATATGCTGTCAACATTTCTGCTAAATCAACATCATCTTCTACGATGAAGATTTTGTGTTCTGTTTTATTATCAGCCACTATACATGTCCTAAATATTTTGTAACCGTAGGGAGTGAACGCTTACAATATTTTTTTTGAATGATAGGTTATCAAACAGTATCGACCACGCAAGCGTATTTGGGGTGAATGAAGGTGGAGATTCAGTTGATAACTACAATTGAATTATTTAATAGGTTCTTTGTCGATGCGAATGACGCCAGCCTTAGCTCCCATACCGATGCATTCTATTGCATTAACCCGGAATTCAAGACCGCCGCTTATCCAACGCAATGTTTCTTGCAAAATGCCCACAGCGATGTGGCAAACTTCATGCTCTGTTTCAACTCCCCAGCACATGGAACATCGGTCGATGTAGTAAAGATAATGATCATTATATTCTTCTACTCGGCTTGTTTGGTCACTGAACTGGGTAAATATCCTGGCGACTGCTGGCAGCCCAATTTTGAGCTTTGTTTGCAGGGGGAGAACCTTGAATGCAAGGTCACCAACGCCTGCGAGGGCGCCAAACTGTTTTAGTCCGCGGGAAAAAATGGCGCGGCCACCCCGTAGGGCTAATCCCCGGCCGCCACGAGGTCCATAAATATCTTCTAAACCTCGGTTGAGGTTAGAAATGTAGGCGAAATCAAATTCTCTTTCCAGATTATCTGGAGGCAAATTGGTCATAAAGGGTCGCATGTCGATTAAGTTTAGTAGGGCGTTTAACCCATTCCGCCCCATGACTTCTTCCATTGAGGTCAATAGAATACGCGCCATTTTGTTGGGGTAGTAGTAGCCACTCATGGCAACTAAATCTTTCACAACAACCTCCGAACCATGATTGCAAAGTTATGAACCGACATTAGTATAGCAATTGGTGCTTTGATCACCAATAGGATGATGGTCAAATTTGTGGTTTTTGGGAATAAAGTAATGTGCTTACTCGTGATGCGGTAGCTTACCATAATGAATATTCCTTGTCAAAATCACTGGTTCATTGGAGGCGCAGCGAGCAATCGTGGGGAGCCATGAAATGCCAGGTGTAATGTGGTTATATTCGGTTCATTGATTTGGACAGATTTTGCTATAATCAGGATGTGTCGGTATCCAATATTTCAAGTATTTGGGGATTTGGGGATTTGGAGATTGGGAGATTGTTTTGGATGTTATTGGGCTGATCCCTTTTGGGGCAGTTTGTGGTGTTGTGTAAGAGAGTGGAGTGAGCATTGTGGTAAGAGCGAAGATGACTTTCCCACCTGATTTTTTATGGGGGACGGCAACGTCTTCTCATCAGGTGGAGGGGGACAATTTGAACAATGATTGGTGGGCTTGGGAGCAGGATAACGGCCGTTTCCCCCAAAACCAGCGATCTGGGATAGCATGTGACTGGTGGCGGCATGCTGAAGCTGATTTAGATCGGGCGGCCGAGTTGGGCATTAAGGCTCATCGCATCTCTATTGAATGGAGCCGGGTGGAGCCAGAGCCGGGCGCGTTCGACCGCGCGGCGCTGGATCGATACCGGGAGATTGTGCAAGCGATGCATGAGCGGGGCATTGAACCCATGGTGGCTCTGCACCATTTTACAAACCCGATGTGGCTGGTGGAGAAGGGAGATTTCAGTTCCGATATTGTTGTTGATTATTTTCAACGGTACACCACGATGGTTGTGCGGGCGTTGGGAGATTTAGTGCCGAAGTGGCTGACATTTAACGAACCGATGGTCTATTTTTTCTCACGTTACTTGACGGACAGCTATCCTGAGCCGCGATGCCGGGGCATGCAAGCTGGTTTTGCGGCGGTTCAGCGTATGCTGCAATGTCATGCGGCTGCGTATCACACGATTAAAGAAGCCCAGCCACAAGCGCAGGTGGGCATGGCGAAGAACATGACGGTTTTTCAGGCGGCTCCGGGTAGCGGCTTGGTGTCGAAGTGGTGGGCGAGACAGGTGGATTATCTGTTTAATGATTCCTGGCTGCAAAGCATGGAGACGGGCAAGGTAAAACGGCCGTTTGGCAGGGGGACGATCAAAAATTTAGCACGCTCCTACGACTTTATTGGTATCAACTACTACACTCGTTTCTATGTGAAGTTCCCGCCAGGAAAAGAATTTATCTTACGTGAATGGGGCGAAGACGCCATTGTCAGTGATGGTGATTATGGTGAGGTATACCCCTCAGGGCTTTACCAGATGCTCAAGCGTGTGACAAAATACAACAAGCCCATTTACATTACAGAAAACGGCGTGCCAGATCAGGCAGATGAAATCAGGCCAGGCTTCTTGTTATCCCATTTGCGTGAAGTATGGCGAGCCATCAGCTTCTGTTTTCCGGTGATGGGCTATTATCATTGGAGTTTGGTAGACAATTTTGAGTGGACAGAAGGCTGGCGTCAGCGCTTTGGGCTTATAGAAATGAATCCCGAAACACAAGAAAGAGCCATACGCAACAGTGGTCATTTGTATCGAGAAATTTGTCAAAACTATGAGATTAGCTCCGACATGGTCGCCCGATACGCCCCTGGTTTAATGTCAACCTTATTTCCTGGAGAAACGCCGTAACCTTTGCCCAGATGGCTTTAATCCTTAATTTCCAACCTCTATTTGTTTTTTCGTTTTGAATTCATGATTCATCAGCAGGGTGTGTTATAATTCACCCCAGACAAGATCAATTTTTGGGAGAATTAAAATGTCTGGACATTCAAAGTGGTCAACCATCAAACATAAGAAAGCGGCCGTTGACAAAAAACGTGGCAAAATTTTTACACGTATTGCTAAAGAATTAACGATTGCCGCTCGTGAAGGGGGTGGTGATCCAGAATTTAATAACGCTTTGGGGCTTGCTGTGGAAAAGGCAAAGGCAGCCAATATGCCCAAAGACAACATCGAGCGGGCTATCAAACGGGGCACCGGTGAACTAGAGGGTGGCGAATTATTCGAGATGCTTTACGAGGCTTACGGCCCTCATGGTATTGGCATTTTGATAGAGGTGGTCACAGACAACAAAAACCGAGCCATTGCCGATATTCGCCATGCCGTGAACAAAAATGGGGGCAATATGGCAGATTCTGGTTCTGTGGCCTGGCAATTTACCCGCAAAGGCTATATCGCTATTTCCGCAGTGGTGGATGAAGATGAATTATTCATGACCGCAGCGGAAGCGGGTGCGGACGATGTGCAGTTTGGTGAAGTTGCTGAAATTTTTGTGGAGATGGATGAATTTTCCACAGTGCGTGATGCGGTCAAAACGGGTGGATTCCACATTGCTGAAGCAAACGTGATTTATGATGCCAATGCGACGGTGGAACTCGATTCGGCACAAACGCTCCAGGTGATGGGTTTCATCGAAAAACTAGAAGACCTGGACGACGTACAAAATGTATACTCAACTTTGGAAATTAGCGACGAAGCTATTGCTGCCATAGAAGGATAACATTTAAGGCAGCAGTTGGTCGGCAGAAGGCAGAAATTGTCTTCTGCTTTTCTTGTGTTTTTATGAGAATTTTGGGATTAGATCCGGGTACGGCAACGACCGGGTATGGCATTGTTGATGTGGAAGAAGACGGCCGTTTAACGACCGTTTCTTATGGCACCATCAATACCCAAGCGCATACTCCTATGCCAGCGCGGTTGCAAGTTATCCAACAAGAGTTGCAAACACTCATCGATGATTTCCAGCCAGATAGCAGCGCCATCGAAGAGGTTTTCTTTGGGCGCAATGTGACCACAGCCATCACAGTGGGGCAAGCACGCGGCGTGCTGATTCTGACGCTCGCCAATGCCGAAGTGCCTATCAGCGAGTACTCGCCGCCCAAAATCAAAGATGCTGTCACCGGCTACGGCAAAGCTGACAAAGCCCAAGTGCAGTTCATGGTGCGCAATTTGCTGGATCTGGAAGAAACGCCGCGCCCTGATGATGCGGCCGATGGCCTGGCTGTGGCCATCACCCATGCCCAATACCAACGTTTTGAATCTCTTTACGAATAAACCTGTCGTCAATCATCCATTATCAATCGTTACTCTCTAATCTTGATTATGATCGCCAGTTTAAGTGGACCCATTCAATTTATTGGCAGTGACAATTTGGTCATCAATGTAGGCGGCGTGGGCATTCATGTGAATGTGCCGCAGACTGTGTTGGAAGATGTAGGCGGCGTGGGACGCTCGATTTTCTTGTACACGCACCTCATCGTGCGCGAGCAAGAGTTGTCGCTTTATGGTTTTGAGATGGCTGAAGATTTGCACTTGTTTGAGATGTTGTTGGGCGTCAATGGGGTGGGGCCTAAAGTGGCTTTAGCGATTCTCTCGACGCTTAGCCCAGAACTGTTGAAAAGCGCCATTATGCGTGAAGAAGCGGCCGTTCTCCAACGAGTACCCGGTATTGGCAAGAAAACAGCTGAGCGTATCATGTTCCAATTACGTGATAAACTGGATATGTCTGGGGCAGAAACGGCCGTTCCCTTGGTGACAGATGTGGATGCCGACGTCATCGACTTCCTCACCGGCCTTGGCTTCAGCATCGTTGAAGCCCAAACCGCTCTGCAAAACATCCCCCGCGAAGCCAAAACCGTGGACGAACGGGTTCAGTGTGCCTTGCAGTTCATGGATCAGCGCTAGTAAATCGTAAACGGTGCGTTGTCGGTTATGTCGCAACAGCGAAAATGTGCGTCAGCCTCAGGTTGGTCGTGTCTGCTTGTGGTGCAGCTCACATGGCCATATTTACCGCCTACCGCTGCCTGTTACCGATTATCAGCCAACCGCTCCCGTATCTCTGCCACGTCTAGCTGAATCTGAGTCGTGAGCGCATCCAGACTAGAGAACTTTTGCTCAGAGCGAACGTGCTGCATGAACTCCAAACACATCTCCTGACCGTATAAGTTGCCCTTAAAATCGAGTAAATATGCCTCAACTGTGACTGAACGGCCGTTTACCGTGGGTCGGCTGCCAACATTGGTAGCGGCGATATAGCGGGTTTCGCCCACCCAAGCATAGGTGGCATAAACGCCGTTTGCTGGCAGCAGCAGTTCGTCCCAAGCATCGAGGTTAGCGGTGGGGAAACCAATGGTGCGCCCCCTCTGATCCCCTAAAATCACTTCACCACAGACGCGAAACGGCCGTCCCAGGCATAAATTCACTTCAGCCACATTGCCTGCTTGTAAACTGTGGCGGATGCGGCTGCTGCTTACCCAGGCGCCATCCACCTCGACCATCGCTTTCACCAGCTCCACCGAAAACCCACGTTCAGCTCCCAGCTTACGCAGGAAAGGGATGTCGCCTTCGCGTTTGTAGCCAAAAGCAAAGTTGCCTCCCCAAATTTGGCGCATATCGACATACTCAATGAGCTGCTCCACAAAATCAGCGGCGCGTGTGTGGCGCACAGCCTCGTCAAAGGGATGGGTAATGACGAGGTCAATGCCTTGTTCACCTAAAAAGCGGACTCGATCCGTTAGCGTAGTGATGTAGTATGCTTCTGTGAGATTTTTCAAGATATGTTTGGGGTGAGGGAAGAACGTGAGAACGGCCGTTCTCGCTCCATCTCTTTTCGCAGCCATCACCATTTGGCTTAACACCTCTTGATGACCAAGATGCACGCCATCAAATGAACCAATCGCCAAATAGGTGGGTCGTTTTTCTTCAATTTCAGTCAGCAGCTTGACTTGCTTCGTTATTTGTTTCATAAAACCAATGGGTCGTCTGACACCGACCCGATTTCATCGTCAGTTTTGGAAAATGTTATTCAAGAGGAAGAGATTTCAGCTAAACGGCCGTTAATAATTGCAATCAGTTCCTGCAGATGCACTTCAGTCGTATCAGCCGGGATCACAGAAAGCGCCTTTTGCAAAGTCTCCTGGTGCAAGGTTATATCGCCTCTCCTTTTATACACATCTGCCAAATTATCAAGGGAGTTCCCCCAATTATAAATATCCTCATTGTTCTTGTGGATAGCAATCGCTTTTAAGAGCATCTCTTCAGCCGCCTCTAATTCTCCCAATTTGGTATAAACCATCCCTAAATTATTATAAGTATTCGCAATGGCAATCGAATGATTTATTTGCAAATTGATCTTCAAACTATTCTGCCACATTTTTTCAGCCACAAGATATTGCCCTTGTGTAAACGCCGCAATTCCCGCATTTGTATTTAAATTACTTAACTTGACAAGATCACCAGCAGCAACCAAAGCCTGCTTTAACTTGGGAGTTAGCTCCTCTAATTCCTGCCAATTCCCTAACTCAACATGGATAGCACTCATATTGGTAAGCGCCCATAGCTGTTTTTGTTCATCATCCAATTCACAGGCCAATTGATAACCACTTTCCGCTGCCAATAACGCAGGCTCCCATTTTCGGTATTTATGATAGGCACCAGAAAGATTCAAATTTAACTCCAAAGTCAGCGCCTTATCATTGATTAATTCTGAAACTTGTAAAGCCTCTTCCAGTAAAGATAAACTTTCCCTATGGTTCCCCCTGGCATCAAACACCCCAGCCAGTTTAGACAAAGCCCTGGCATAATTCACATCATCGCCTAAATCTTTATAAATTTGCCTGGCCTGGCCAAACAAATCTTGTGCCTGCTGTAATTCACCTCTGTGCGAGAATATCTCCCCCAGAACACTCAAAAACAGCGCCTCTTCTCCAATCCTCCCCAACTGGCGGCTCATAGCTATCGCCTGCTCTAAATAAACTTGCCAGCGATCCCAATCGCCATATCCCAGAATAATGGGAAAAAGGCGTTTGATGAGCCGGACAGCTAATTCAAACGAATCTGGTCTCTGCAACGAAACCTCAAGCGCACGCAGTAAATTATCATGCTCATCCAGCACCAGGCCAGAGGGTTTGTTTTCCTGTTCGAGCATGTCTAACCAGCGTGCCGCATTCGCAAGCTGCTGCCTTTTATAAATTTCTTGCCAGTTTTGCTGAGGATCCGCTGAAGCCATCATGTTTCAAACATTTTTAAGATGAACACTTCCGTCAACCGGTGCAGACGATACCTGCGTTCGTATAAACTGCCCCCCAAATCAACCAGGGAAAGCAAGATCAACTCTTCCAAACTGCGGTCAACGCTGGATTCTGATAAGCCTGAAATGGAAACGATATGGTCAAAAGTGAAGCCAGTCTCGCTTGCCTGGGACAACGCCATCAAAGTCATTTTGCAATCATCATCCAACGTTTCCCACGTTTCTTGATATATATAATCAAACAACTCACCAGAATTTTTCTCCTTGCTCGGTTCATATCCATCTAACACTCGAGGCAAGGAACGAAAACGCAGCTGCCCAACCACTAATTTTAAGGCTAAAGGATGTCCGCCAACAACATCATATATCTTTTGTAGTTCTTCATCCGGCGACTCTAATAAAGCCAGAAATCCCGTACGACGTGCCTCTTCCCTTAGCAAGGCAAACGCTGATTCCTGGGGCAGCTCTTTCAAGGAAATTGAAAACACATCTGGATCCTCATACAGCCGTAAACGGGATGTCAGTAAATATTTTGTCGGATTTTGATTGGCTCTTAGCTCTGGCAGCAAGCTGTGATAGTCTGCCACCGTTTCCAAATTATCAATCACCACCAAACAACTCCGCTCGCGCAAGTAGTTGATGACTATTTGCTCTCGTTTTAATTGAGATGTTCCAGGTGATTCAGGTATGTCAAATTGGTCTGCTAATTTTTCAAGCAGAAGAGGAAAGGTTAGGGCGGGTCTGCCACTTTCGATTTTTAGGCGACCTAATGAAGATAAATGCGTTTGCTTGGCAGTTATCCAGGCAATTTCTTCAAACCCCATTTGCTCTATCAGATTGCGGGCAACTTTATCGGCTAAGGCTGTCTTTCCCATCCCCCCCAGACCATCAATGGCCACAATAAACGGTTCGTTCTCTTGCTGCAATGTATTTCCAAGCATCTGGGCAATCTCGTCAACGCCGAACAGTTTTGAGTATGTGGGGAGATCGAGACGGCTGAGCATACGCCCTCCCCAATCAGAACTGGCATTTTCTTCAAGACGATTGAGGATTTCAGTTAATAAACTAATCGCCTGCCTTTGCCGGTAATAAATACTGGATTCGGAAATATTGAGCCGGTTTGCCACAGCCAAAACATCTCTGCGGTGTTCAAAGCGCTCACGCAGCAGTTCTTCTGAATCGGGTGATTGAGTTCTTAATACATACAAACCCCGGTTCAAAATAGCACGATTGCGTGCAGTTTGTTTACTCCCAGCCATGCTGCTAAAAGAGTCTTCTTCATCTACCACTTGCAATCCAAGCCGTAATCCTGCCAGTGGCCATTGAACTACAGACTCATTGCCATGCCAGGCGCGTAAAGATTCTAAAACATCATCAGTTGAAATATTTCGATGGTTCATGAGCTTAGCCGTTTTCTTCCTTTATTCTCCATTGATGATAAATCAGAAGGCTATTTTCAAGCAAATAATTGTTGATTTGTAGTGACATTAAAGCAATTTTATAGAACTATTGCAGGTAATTTAAAGATCGTTTCCATCATTTTCAGATATGCTTTGGCTAGTTATTTCAGAAGAAAAAGAATGGAAAAGGAGAATCCTCATGTCAATGTCAAAAAAGAACTTTACTATTTTGTTGAGCGTCGCTTTACTGCTTTTAGTTGTTGTCCTGTTAGTTTCATTTTACACATTCTCGGTGACAGGCGTGCTGCCCTGGTCGTTTGATGCACAGTTTGTTGCCAATTGCGCTTCGACTACATGCACGTCTGGGTAAGATTTGCAGTTTGTAAGTAAGTTAAGTGACCTTTACCCCTGAAAAACGGGGCGTGGTTTTTAGATGGTCGCTAAGCGTTTAGCCTCTCAAGGCCTGACAGATTTTTCTGGTAGAAACTTTGTTTCAGGGCAGAGTATGCAAGCACTTAGGGCTGACGGTAAATAAGTTGACGTCGTCAGCCTTAAGGAACGGCATCATTTATATTGGTTTAAATTAGTTAGTTGCTGTTCCTTAACTAAAAACCTGACAGCCCTTACGAAAATGTGCCAGGTGCTTAAGCACCCGAGGCAAGAAAATAGGGAATTTAGCAAGCTGACGATGTGGTATCCGTCTGGTCTAGTTGTTGAGCCGTTTACCCGATTTTTTCAGTTTCGGGAGGGAACATTTTTTTAGGCTGCCACACGTCTTTTTCGCGTAGTAGTATACCAAAGAATTGATTGTTTGGGTTGTAGACGCGCACAAGTGTTTCAGTTGGGTGTTGGGGTGAGATCGGAATTTGCTGCCCCAGGAGCAGTGCAGTTACTTCTGCTTCTGAGGCATCCAGTTTAGGCAAATAAGAGATGGCCTGGTCACCAGGATAACAGAATGATTGCCAGTTGTGCGCCGTTAAGTTTTCTAAAGAAACGGCGTCGGAACTATTGAAGTTACCAACGGCCGTTCTGCGTAGTTCAGTAATATGCCCACCACAACCTAACCGTTCACCAATATCATGTGCCAATGAGCGGATATACGTGCCGGCAGCACACACGACGTTCAGTTGGAGGAACGGCGGGGTCCAATCCAGTAAATTCAATTCGTAAATGGTGATGAGGCGCGGCTTACGCGCTACTTCTTTGCCTTGTCGAGCCAGTTTGTACATCGGCTGCCCTTTGACTTTAAGGGCGGAATAAAGGGGAGGAAGCTGCTCGATAGAACCACGAAACGCAGTTAAGCTCTCTTCAATGTCTGGTTGGCTGATATGGGCAAACGGCCGTTCTTCTTTCACCTCACCCTCTGCATCATAGGTGTTGGTGGTTTGCCCCAAACGCACCGTAGCCGTGTACGTCTTTTGGTGCCCCATCAGATACTCAGACAATCTGGTGGCACGACCGACGCAGACCAACAGCACGCCTGTGGCCAGCGGATCAAGCGTGCCAGCATGACCCACCCGGCGGGTGCCACAAATGCGGCGCACCCGCACCACCGCGTCATGGGAACTGAGCCATTGCGGCTTGTCGATATTGAGAATGCCTTCCATGTGGGGGAACTCCAGGGTACAGTGCGCAGTTTACGGAGAGCCGATGCCTGTATTGGCTGCCCGATCATTTTTATGGGACACGGATCATTGAAAACGGCCGTTTGGCGACTGCTGGGCTATCAACTCCTTACATCGGTCTACCAACATCGCTTCTGCTTTGGCCAGCGGTCCTTCTAGCGTGCAGCCCGCAGCTTGTGGATGGCCTCCACCGCCCAACTCCGTGGCCAGGGCAGACACATCAAAGGGTGGGCGGCAGCGGAAACCAACGCGAATTGCGCCATCTTCCATCTCTAACAAAACCACACCGATAGCTGCGCGATCTACGTCTGCCAAAAAGTTAACCAGTCCGCTGCTGCTGTCACTTTTATGCCCAATGCGTGCCCGTTCCTCATGAGAGATGGCGGTCCACATCAAGCCATCCTCCAATTTCATGCGGTTCAGGCCAACTTGCCACAATCGCGCTGTAGACAGCGGTTTCAAATTTAACGTTTGCATGGTGATTGTAGACAGGGCAGCTCCTGCATCTATCAATTCGCCACTGATTTTTAAGGTATTGGCCGTCACATTTGGCGTGCGGAACCCCAGCGTATCTGTGACTAAACCGGTGAGCAAGCTAGTGGCTAACTCAGGTGAAAAATCAACGTCAAGCGCCATAAACAAATCATAGAGCATTTCTGTGGTAGAGGTCGCCTGGCTGTTGACCCAGTTGATAGTGCCAAAATGAGTATTGGTCACGTGATGGTCAATATTGATCACATCTGGCTTATGTTTAAGCTGGGCAAAAGGTTTTCCCATACGTCGTTCGTCTCCACAATCCAGCGCAATGATCAAATCAAATTTAGCCCAAGGGTCTACCTTGCTTTGCACATCCTCAATGAGGGGCAAATAGGCAAACCGTGGCGGAATAGGGCTGTCTACCACCATTGTGATTTGTTTGTTTCGGGCAGTTAACATTTGCCCCATGGCGGTAATGGCGCCCAGGGCGTCACCATCTGGTCCCACATGGGTAAACATGATAATCTTTTCAGCTTGTTCAATGGCTTGTTGGAATTTAGTAGTGATCAAGGGTGAGATCCTTAAAAACCTGACAGGGTACAGTACCCTACCAGGTTAACCTTTGGGTGTATCCAGAAATAAGTTACGAAATTGATGGATGCGTTGCAAGAGACCTTTACCTTTACCCCTGAAAACCGGGGACTTATGGTTAGACGGTTTGGTTACTCTTCTTCTTCTTTAGGGATGGTCAATTGATTGAGGATACGATTTACCTCATCAACGTGAGCCAGCGACGCATCCCAATGAAAGTGAAGCTGCGGTGTGGTGCGCATGGTCATTCGTTGTGAAAGTTCATAGCGGAAGAAACCGGATGCTTTATCTAGGGCAATCATGATTTCATCCTCACGCGAATCATCGCCCAAAGAATGCACATAAATATCTGCATATTGCAGTTCACGATCAATTGTCACATCTGTGACTGTTACGCCTTGCAGCCGGGGATCGTTCATGGCTCGCAGCAGCAGGTCACTGATAGTGAGCCTGATTTGTTCGGCTGTTCGTTGTTGCCGGATTTTACTCATTTCTTTATTGTTCGACTCGTTGAGTGGTGAAGAATTCGATGAAGTCTCCCGGCTTGTAGTCGGAGTAACCTTCAATGCTCACGCCGAACTCGAAACCCGTTTTGACTTCTCGTACGTTTTCTTGCAGATGTTTTAGACTGCCGACGGAACCTGTGAACAGCAAACGGCCGTTACGAATCAACCGAGCGCTTGCATTACGTCTGGCAATGCCGGTGCGCATGAAGCAGCCAGCAATATTGCCGACACCGCGAATCTTGAACACAGCCCGTACCTCAGCACGTCCGATCAACACATCTTCATAAACTGGATCAAGCAGACCTTTTAACGCTTTCTCCACATCTTCAAACAATTTATAGATAACGCTGTAATTGTTGATTTCCACGCCTTCATTTTGTGCGGCTGTCAGAGCAATGGGATCCGCCCCGACATTAAAACCCATGATAACAGCGTTAGAAGCTGAGGCCAGCATCACATCACTTTCTGTCACATTACCCGTGGCAGATAAGAGGATTTCAATGGCCACCTCTTCATTGTCTTCACCAATTTTTTCCAGAGAATTGACGATGGGTTCTAATGACCCCTGAACGTCTGCTTTTACAACCAGGTTCAATGTCTTGGAATCGCCTTCCTGCAAACGGCTGAAGAAATCATCCAGGCTCATCACCCCACTGGGACGCCCTACTGTTGGCCGGCTTGCACTTTGCAAGTCGTTGATCATTTTGCGAGCCTCTTTTTCGCTTTTGACCACCTGGAATTGATCACCAGCTTGAGGGATGTCTTTCAAACCGGAAACAGAAACCGGGGTAGATGGTTTGGCTTTCTTAATTTTCTTGCCACGGAAGCTAAACATCGCCTTGATGCGGCCATAATTTTCACCGACCAGAAGCGTATCCCCCATTTTCAGCGTCCCGTTTTGCACCAGTAAGGTGGCGGTGACACCCTTGCCGCGTTCAATCTTGGCTTCCAAAACAGTGCCAGACGGTGAGGCTGTGGGGTTTGCTTTGGGGGCAATGTCTTCGGCCACCAGCAGAATCGCTTCTAACAAATCTTCCATGCCCAGCTTCTCTTTGGCTGACACCTGGATGACCATGGTGTCACCATCCCACTCATCGGGCACAAGGCCAATTTCTGCTAACTGCTGCATGGCGCGGGGGACGTTTGCAGAAGGGAGATCGATTTTGTTCAAAGCGACAATGATCGGCACATTGGCGGCGCGGGCATGGTCGGCGGCTTCACGGGTTTGGGGCATGACACCATCGTCGGCTGCTACCACCAAAATGGCGATGTCTGTGGCTTGTGCGCCACGAGCGCGCATGGCGGTGAACGCCTCATGACCAGGAGTGTCGAGGAAGGTGATGAGTTTGCCATCCTGTACCGCCTGGTAAGCACCGATGTGCTGGGTAATACCACCTGCTTCCCCTTCTTGCACGTTGGCCTCGCGGATGAGATCTAGCAGGGAGGTTTTGCCGTGGTCTACGTGACCCAGCATGGTGACTACGGCGGGGCGTGGTTCCAGGTCAGCTTCGTCTTCGCTGGCAAGGATTTTGCGCCACTCGGCCTGGTCTTCCAGCCGTTCTGCTTCAGCTTCTTCAGCCAGAACTTCTTCATGCGAGATGACGGCAAAACCCATCTCTTCGGCGACGATGGCGGCGGTGTCGAAGTCGATTTCCTGGTTGATGTTTGCCATGATACCGCTGCTCATTAATTCTTTGACAACGGCAATCGGACTGACTTCCATGGCATCGGCCAGGGCACGGACGGTTATAAAAGCAGGTAGTTCTATTTGTGTTTGTGTATTAGCCATCTTTCTCTTACTTCCTCGCTTTATGGCGGCTTACGGAACCGGTTGACGGGTTACGGTAAGCCGCTGGCTCTGTTCTAACCGTGTCCCAGTTCGTTTTGTTCAGCAACGGCCGTTACTGGTGCCTGGATTGCGATTTCAGCCAGGTTTTCAGAAGAGACTGTTGTCTTCAATGCCTGATTCAAAATGCTTGGCTGGCTGCTAATTTTTTGCCAACAAGCTGGTTGATCGCATACATATGCACCGCGGCCATTTTGTTTTCCCGTTTTGTCTACGACTACTTGCTGCTCTGGTGTGCGCACAATACGTGTCAGGCGTCGTTTATCTGTTTTTTGCCGACAAACGATGCAGGTGCGCTGGGGAACGTGTTTTGGCCGGTGCCCTTGCTTTTTAGCCATGTTAAGATAAAAATCACGAAATGATGCTTAAAATTCTAGAAATCATCTAGATCAAAGTCATCCCATTCTTGTTTACGTCGGGAGCCTTTGCGTTTGCGTTTCGCAATGACTTCACCCATATCTTCGTCAAAGACGAGTTCTCGGTGGGAGCCTTTACGCTTCTTTTCAGCTTCTTCTGCGGCTGCACGCCGTTCAGCTGCTGTTTGTCGAGCGATAACCACACCTTTCTTTTTCTTTTTCTTGGTGGGCTGGGGCGTTTCTTGAACCAAAGATTGAGAGAGGTCATCAATGATGTCGAGGGGTTCGGTTTCTTCCTCAACTTCTTCGGCTTCTTCTTCAACTTTGTCTTCGAGTTCAGTTTCTGCCACTTCTTCTGCATCTGCATCTGCGGCTGTGTCTGTGTCTGCTCCCACGACATCTGCAACCACTTCGCTTTCTGCCGCCGCTGCTTCTTCAACAACGGCCGTTTCTTCAGTTTCAGTTTCTGCTTTTTCCAGAGCTAACTGTGCTAAATAGTCGGCTTCAAATTGAGCCATGCGTTTCTTGATGGTATCTAAGGCACTATCCCCTAAGCCATGGTAGCTCAGGATGACATTGTCACCTAACACGAGGTTGAATTTGACATCACCAACAGTTTCTATTTCATTATCCAGCAGCAAATTGTGGATACGCCCTGGCAAATCCAGTTCATCCAAAGAGATTTTCCACATGCCCACTGGAACCTGCTTTCGTGCTTCGGCACGTTCTTTGCGTATAGCTTCGTGGCGCACTGAACGAGCTGCAATCATTGTGCCCATAATCCCTTTGACGATTTTGTCGAGGGTGCGGTAATCTTCGGAAGTGATGGGACGGTTGTCTGCTTTCTTTTCCACCACCATCTTAACGGCTTCGATCAGCTCTTTATCTTTGGCCACTGCCGGATCTGTATCAGGATGGTCAAGGTTCTCCAAAGAGTCTGAGGCAGCTTCTGTGAGGCTTTTGATGTCGATGCGCCAGCCGGTTAACTTGGCTGCCAAACGGGCATTTTGTCCTTCACGTCCGATAGCTAAAGATAGTTGATCATCAGGTACCACGACAACGGCCGTTTTGCCTTCATCCGGATCCTCTTCCAAGAAAACATGAGCCACACGGGCTGGGCTGAGTGCTTTGGCAATAAAGGTGTGTTGGTTTTGATCCCATTCGATGACATCAATTTTTTCATCGTTCAACTCACGCACAATGCTTTGGATGCGCACACCGCGCATCCCCACACAAGCGCCAACTGGATCGACACCGGGTTGTAAAGCCAGCACAGCCACTTTAGAGCGTTGCCCTGCTTCACGGGCGATGCTCTTAATTTCAACTTGTCCATTGTAGATTTCTGGAACTTCCAGCTCCAGCAGGCGACGCAGCAAGTTGCGATGATTCCGGCTCACAAAAATCTGGGGGCCACGATTGGTGCGGCGTACTTCGAGGACATAAACGCGGATTTTGTCATGAGCACGATACCGTTCACCAGGCACTTGCTGCCCTTTGGGCAAAATCGCTTCTGTCCGCCCTAAACCAATGGTAATGTGTTGACCACTGATACTTTGCACGGTGCCGTTGACCAATTCACCTTCGCGTCCAGAAAAGTCTTCAAATAGATGTTCACGCTCAGCTTCACGCACCCGTTGCAGCAACACTTGCTTGGCTGTTTGCGCCGCAATGCGCCCAAATTGTGGGGTGGTGCTGTCGATCAAGATGATTTCACCAATTTCAGCTTCTGGGAAGCCTTTGCGTTTTGCTTCGCTTAGGGTGACTTCTGTACGGCTGTCGATGATGTAATCAACAACTTCTTTCTCGGCAAAGATAGTTGATTCGCCTGTGCGCGGGTCAATTTCTACCCGCACGTCCTGCGTGTTGCTCAAATTCAGGTCGCGGCGGAAGGCAGAAACGAGCGCCGTTTTGAGCGCTTCAAATACATCTTCTTTTGGCAAGCTGCGTGATTCACAAATCTCGTTGAAGGCTAAGACAAATTCACTTTTCATGGATTTCAACCTTACCCAATTTTGGTATATTTTGGGGCAAATGCCCCGTTTAGAAAACAAAAAAAGTGGGGAAGCCCACTTTTCGTCAAAATTATTTAACTTAAAGTCTGATGGGCAGAAGTATAGCACGGTTATCTGCTCTGAGCAAAGAAATTCTGAGAGAATTTAATGTTTGGGCTTCTGGATGGGAATCTGCATATTTCGCAAATTCCACAGATTTTTCACTCGAGTGACATGGCTTTTTGGAGGAACTTGGATCCTTCTGTCCCTTTGTCAGTTTTGCTTGTCAGCTTAGAAGCGCATCTATCAATGTCTGTCACTTATTTATGGATGCGCACTTACCGACCAAAGTGCATCGGCATGATGATATGCACAAAATCATTATCTCCGACTGGTTTGATCACACCAGGTTCCATCGGATTGGTTGTTTCCAGAGCGATTTGTGGCGTATCAATCACATTCAGCACATCAGACATATACTTTACGTTGAAAGCGATCTCAATCGGTTCTCCCTCAACGTCAGCATCAATTTGGGCTTCATTATCGCCTGTTTCTGTGCTGGTTGCCTGCACCATCGCGTAGCCAGGTGTGATTTCATCGCCTGGCTCAACGCGTACCCGAGCCGTGTGGCTGGCTTCACGGGCGAAAATTTCGGCCGTTTTACATGCTTTGCGGAAATCAGCAGTTCCTAAAATTGTGCGGGTGTTGTGATGCGTGGGCACGATGGGTGTGTAATCGGGGAAATTACCGTCAATCAATTGTGACACAATGACCACATTATCCAGATCGAAAATAATCTGGTTACGCCCTTCGGGGAAGGTGATGTGAACTGCTTCCACATCATCACTGGTGACGCGGGCAACTTCCATCAAAGCTCGAGAAGGAATGATGACGTTCATTTCTTTTTCAACATAGCCTGGAATATGTGCTGCCCGCAGGGATAACCGGAAGCCATCTGTGGCAGCCATAGATACTTCACTGCCATTGAATTTTGTGGACACCCCCGTCAGAGTGGGGCGAGTATCATCCACAGCGGCCGCAAAGGCAACCTGATTGATCATTTGTTTGAAAACAGCTGCTTCTACCCGCGTGCGATTTTCTCGATCAGGTTCTGGGATAAGCGGAAATTCCTGAGCGTCAATGCCTTTGATGTTGGAATCTGTTTTGGCACAGGTAACATGCAATGTTTGTGTTGGTTTATCTAAGGCCAGGTAAACTTGTTCTTGAGGGAGTTGACTGACGAGGTCATTGAGCGTTCGTGCGGGGACGGTGATAGCTCCTTCTTCTTCTACCTTTGCCCCGGCCCAATAGGTGATGACGACTTCAAGGTTAGTAGCAGAAAGTTTCAAACGGCCGTTATCAGTGGCAATAAGTACATTGGCTAAAACAGGCAAAGTTGACCTGGTGCTCACTGCTCGGCTGACGATGCTCAATCCCTTTGCTAAATTTTCTTGTAAGCATGAAACCTTCATAGCGATTCTCCCAAAAAGTTTTGTTGTATTATCCCGCATGTTAGGATGCAGATAGTATAACAAACTATTTGAAAAAGGGGAAGAGAGGAATGAGAAATTGACGATGCAATTCCATGTTTCATTTCATCTTCAGCCCTAATCTTCAGTTAATGATGAAGAATATGGTACAAAACGATACTCAAGGCCACATGCACATTCAATGAGCGGCCTTTGCCATACATGGGCAGAAAAACAGCGGCATCACATTCATTTAGAACGGCTTTGGTAACGCCGTGATCCTCATGACCCACGAGCAGGCAGATTTTTTCAGGATATTCAAATTGGTGGTAGGGAACAGCCCCTTCAGCCAGTTCAACTGCAACAATTTGATAATCATGCTTTTTAAGTTGTTTGATTGCTGTCAGCGGATCTTTTTCGTAGCCCCAAGGTACTTTGAGGCTTTTGTAGCGTCCGACCTTGTCGATGGTCGGATGTGGTGGCGTGGGCGTAATCCCGGTTAGCACCAATTCTGAAAGACCCACAGCATCGGCTGTTCTAAAAATTGAGCCGACATTGGCTGGATATGCTACACTTTGTAAAAGCACTGTAATGTCAGCCGTGGGTTTGTTGTTTCGTTTGTAAGTGCGTAAAAAGCGTTTTAAGTCTGTTCCATAAAGTGGTTTCATGTCTGGTGACTCCTGTTTTGATTGACTAGGCCAACTCGCTTACCTCAAGCTATATGTGCCTCGATCAATTAAATTGCAGAATTGATGAATGTGTTTCCAGTGACCTTTACCTCTTACAAATCTTTTGCCGGTATAGTCTTTATCCTAATGGCTACTGTCATGATAATAGCAGGTATGGTACAGATTTTAACAGAAGCAATTCCTGATGATATGTTATGGCTGACAATAAAACTTTTAATTACTACTATGTTAGTAGGCATCTCTGAAGAACTTATGTTTATAGGAATAGTTCTTCGTGTTTTTTTAGAAAAAAGAAGCGAGCTCGTTGCAGTATTCGTATCGTCTGCATTATTTTCTCTTTTACACTCAGTAAATATACTAGGTGGGTCTACAACCGGTTGACAAAAATGAGTCTTGCAAGGAGCCATTTTATGATCTATATTTAGGTCTATATAAAAACCTGTAGTAAAGGAGTTCAAAATGGAATCAGTCCTTGCAAGATGTTCAGCGAGCATTTCAGAGTTAAAAAAGAACCCTTCTTCACTTATAGAGCAATCAGAAGGGGAGCCAATAGCTATTCTAAATCATAATAAACCAACAGCTTACCTTATTCCGGCAGATACTTACGAAATTATGCTGGAGTACATTGAAGACTACCAGTGGGGATTAGTGGTCAAGGAACGTCAGCATGAAAAGGAGTCTGCTATCGAGGTAACTCTCGATGAGCTATAAACTAAAATTCTTGCCAACTGCATTATTGGACTTTTGATAACGTGAACCAAACTCAATCAAAACTGAGTCGCATCAAGCACTTTTTCAATTGAATAATCGAGCCATTTTTCATCAAATCAGGG
>PDWJ01001238.1_pt1 | contig 33000 bp, 37 predicted proteins | sample 1430881 | NCBI WGS metagenome assembly PDWJ01 (sample SAMN01162460, study PRJNA174530) | Oral metagenome, whole genome shotgun sequencing project. | biome: Marine environment; feature: Marine mammal; material: Swab sample of the gingival sulcus; isolation source: swab sample of gingival sulcus...
GCGGCCGCGCAGCACGGTCATGGTGACGTTGAAGAGGAAGATCAGCGCCGCCACGAGGATGCCGAGCTTGACCCATGTGGGCTGCTCCAGAAACTCGCGTCCCTGCGTTCCGAAGAGATACGACCCCTGCGCGATGTTGAAGACATAGGTCACCACGGCACCAAGGGTTCCGACCACCAGCAGGATCAACTGGATATACGCCAGTTTTTCGCTGTAGATCTCGCCCTCGGTCTCTTCGGGCAGCAGGAAGTAGGCGGCCCCGAAGAAGCCCAGCAGCAGCCAGACCACAAGCGAGTTGGTGTGCAGCATCCGCACGATGTTGAAGGGCAGAAGCTCGTTCAGGAAGTTGGGCGAGACGTAGATCCACCCCGCGAGCAAGCCGCCGAGCACCTGAATGGCAAAGAGCGCCATGGCGACGGCAAAGTAGTAGAGTGCGATTTTTTGCGAACGGTATTTCATGGCCTGTCCTCCTTAACCCGCGTCATTGGGCGGCCAGCCCTGAAGGTCGGTGTGCCCCGCCCAGCGCAGGAACTCGGCCAGCGCGCGGGTCTCTTCTTCGGTCAGTTTGAAATAGGGCATCTGTCGGCGCCCCTCGACTCCCGAGGGCTGGGTTTCCATCCAGCCGCCCAGCGCCTCCGCCGCGCCTTCGGGGTCATCCAGCACGTCCCAGCGCGCCATGACGTTGCCCAGCTCGGGCGCGAAGTAAGCACCCTCCCCGTGCAGGGTGTGACAGTTGATGCAGGCGTGACGTTCCCACACGTGCTTGCCCAACGCGACCTCTTCGGTCAGCGGTTGGCTGGCGGTTGATTTGTTGACCACATACCAGTGGGAATGGGCCGACATGAGCACGAACACCCCGGCGAAGAAGAGCGATCCGCCGTAAAAGATGTTGCGCGCCCGTGATTTGGTGAGGAACTCGGACAATCTCGGTCTCCGCGCTTTGTTGATGTTACCCCCCAAGGGTAACAGCGTCGCGCGGCGGCAAGTTTGTTCTGGCGCAATGAAGGATGCGAAAAAGTCGCTCAGCCCTGCCGGGATAGCCGGGCCAGGGCTGCCGGATCGGTCACGGTAATCCGGCGGCGGGCGCTTGTGATAATGCCCTCACGCTCCCAGGCGCTGAGCAGACGGCTGACGGTATGCAGCGTTGTGCCGGTCATGTCTGCGATGTTCTGGCGGGTGATCGGCATGTCGATGAGGATGGCATCACCATCCTTGCGACCTGATTGCTGCGCAACGCGTTCGAGCGCACAGGCGATACGTTGTTCGACCTGCTGGGTCGCCATGCCCAGCATGTTTGTGGTGATCTCGCTGATGCGCTTGCCAACCGTGGTATAGGCGGTGCTGGCAAAACCGGGATATCGTGTCGAAAAACTTTCCCACAGCTCACGTGGCCAGCCAAGGATAAAGACATCGGACGCAGCAACGGCGGTGGCGGGATAGGTCTTGCGCCCCAGCGCCGGGGCGATCCCGAGAAGTGAGCCGGTATGCAGGTGCAACACGATAATCTGCTCGCCTTCTTCATTCATGCGCATGACGCGCACATGCCCGTCCAGCAACAGGTAGAAATGATCCGCGTCATGACCTTCGTGAAAAATGGTCGTGCCATCGCTCAGGTGCCTGGGGGTGGCCAGATTGAGAACTGTCCGGAGCTCATCGGCATCAAGGCTGGCAAAAACCGCAATATTGCGCAGAGCGTATGGATCGAGCTGGGTCATGGACGGACCTTTACGTTGTCTGGTTCAAATGCTTGGTGGTCTGGTGTGTGGCCTTTTTCATTGTGACCCGGATGATTTTTCAACCGAACATTGCGGTAGCACAACAATAAGAGCGGTAGCACAACAATAAGACAGTGCCAGAAGTGTATCCTGACACACAGGCTAAGGATTTCAAAACTGGGAAACCTAAATGGTCCGTTTTTCCGCTGCTGTGGCAGCAATGCCCTTGGTTGCGGGTTTTCATCTCAAACTGTTTCAACAGGAGAAACACATGAAAAATATCGTTAATCCCTATCTTGTCGCCAACCGGCGGGAAGTTCTGCGCGGCTCGCTTCTGGCAAGTGCTGCTGCCGTAACTGGCACAGGAGCAATGGCGGCATCGGTGAAGCCGCGCAGGCCGCGACCTCTCAAGGCTGATACGGTCTCGCCCAACCTGCACAAAGTGGCCGCCGAACAAACCGCGGATAAAACGGCCGAGCCTGCCGATCTGTCCGGCTATGAGCGCGTGAAAATGGACCTGGTCGCGCCCCCCTTTGCGCCCAAGCACGAGCAGGTTGCCACCGGCAAGCCCAAGATCATCGAGATCACCTTGGAGATCATCGAAAAGCTGATGGTTGTTGATGAAGACACCGGGGCATCTGTCTGGGCGCTGACCTATAACGGCTCGGTTCCCGGTCCGCTCATCATCTGCCATGAAGGCGACTATATCGAGTTGACCCTGCGCAACCGCGAAGACTCGAACATGGAGCATAACATCGACTTCCATGCGTCGACCGGTGCCTTGGGTGGCGGTGGCCTGACTCACGTCCTTCCCGGCGAAGAGACCGTGCTGCGCTGGAAGGCGACCCGGGCCGGCTGTTTCACCTATCACTGTGCGCCGGGCGGGGCGATGATCCCCTATCACGTCACCCACGGGATGAACGGAGGCCTGATGGTGTTGCCGCGTGACGGGCTGAAAGACAAGGATGGCAACCCGCTGCGCTATGACAAGATCGCCTATATCGGCGAGCAGGACTACTACCTGCCGAAAGATGAGAACGGCGACTATATCGTCTATGAATCCGCTGGCGAAGACTATTCTGATTATCTGGAGACAATGGCCAGCCTGATCCCGACCCATTGCGTGTTCAACGGCGCGGTCGGTGCGCTGACCGGGGAAGGTGCCCTGAAGTTCAAGGTCGGCGACACTGTGCTGATGATCCACAACCAGTCCAACCGCGATACGCGTCCGCACCTGATCGGCGGGCACGCGGACTACATGTGGCCAGCCTCGTTCCACGATGCGCCGCTGACCAATATGGAAACCTGGTTCGTGCCGGGTGGCAGCGCCATCGCCGCGATGTATACCCTTCTTCAGCCCGGGGTTTACGCTTATGTGAACCATAACCTGATCGAGGCGTCCTTGCTCGGGGCAACCGCGCATTTTGTCGTCGAAGGGAAATGGGACAACAACCTGATGGAGCAGGTCGTCGCTCCGCGTGACTTCTAATCTGTTGTGAGGTGAAAACATGCCCCTTTCCCCGAAAACCGCAAAACGCATTGTTCTGACGGTCGTTCTGCTTGGGGTGGGGGGTGCCGGGGTTGGCGCATTCTTTGCGATGCGCGGCCCCAATCCCGAATACATGCCGCAAATGGTGGCTGTTGACGATGTCAGAGGCAAACCGCTCTGGGTGGCGCGCCGCGAGGTGTCCTTGCACGAATGGAATCGCTGTCACGACGAAGGTGGCTGCAGCCAGCGCCTGCGCCCGCCGGCCTTCGACGAGGGTGAGGACTGGCCTGCAACCAACCTGTCCTATGTCGATGTCAGCGAATACCTGGCCTGGATCAGCAAAAAGGCACAGCATGAGTTCCGCCTGATGAGTTCCGAGGAGTGGTATGATCTGGCCGATCCGGTCCTGCCGAAAACACCCAACCCCATCTTCACCGACCCGGAACTGACATGGGCTTCGACCTATCTGATTGAAAACCTCGTGGATCGCCGCTTGCGGCCCGCGGGGGCATGGTCCGAGACCAAGGACGGGGTGCAGGATTTGGACGGAAATGTCTGGGAGTGGACGCAGGATTGCTTTCAGAAAGATGTCGATGATGCGGCCTGCCCGGCCTTTGTCGTGGGCGGCGAGCATGAAGCGGTTATCCCCTATCTGGTCCGCGACCCGGCCCGTGGCGGCTGCGCCGTTGGAGCGCCCCCTCCGCATCTGGGAATGCGCCTTGTCACGGACCATCCCGTGCCAAAGGCATTTCTGTATCGTTGACTGGCCCTTGCCAAGCTATAGACCTGCACCCGATCACACCAGAGATGACTGCCTCAGCCAGTTGGCTTTGTTTCGCCCGATGTCACGAATGCGTTGAATGATGCCTTGGTGTTTGAGGGGATTGGCAAATGTTACAGAAACCGCAAACCTTGCGTAGTTTGACGGAAACACATTCTTATCGCGCTATAGCGAACACATAGTTCTCATCATCATCCCGCGCGGTCCGCCACCCATTATTCGAAAACTCGACATGAGGTCCCTGACGGGGCCTTTTTATTTTTTTCAAAGGGGTTTAGCAGCGCAATCCGACTTTCGGAGACTGGCATCTGGGGCAATATCGGTCTCTGACCGCCCCGTGTCTCTTTTTACCCACCCTTTGTTCAAATCGAGTCGCATTTAAAAAGTTGAGCCTTTTCATGCTATTAGCAGAGCAGGATTGCGCCGCAGTTGAGATGGGTTCGACCGCTACCATGCAAACAGAGACATCCGAAGTAGACATCAGCAGGCGTCAGATTGCCCGTGCATACCACGTCGCTGCGGTGTGGGTGTGCATTTGGGTTGGGTCACGCGGTGAAGATGACCAAGGCGTCGCGCCATGATGCGGCGTTGACGGATGATTTGATCCGCGCCGATGGCCGGGCCGTTTTGGCGGCAAGGGATACGTAAGCGGCGGCATGTAAACGGACAAGCCACCAGCCGAAACGCCGTTGATCAGGGTGTCCTGAGGGTGCGCTATCATGCAAGCTTGCGAAGCTCATGGGCTTCACTCTGGCCGCGCGCTGTCGATAGCGCAAGCTCGACGGTATAAATCAGTTGCCCCGCATTGCCCGAATTCAACCATAGCCCGCGACTTCTCGCATGGCTTCCGTTACCTGAGTGTTTTTTCTGAAAACACGGTTTTCCCGTTGACGTAAGGCGCAAACGGTTGCACCCATTTCGGCATGACACAAAAGGCTTTCCGTTCGTCGAGCCCCCAGTTGGTGCCCTTTGGCGAAGGCCACCTTGATGGTGCCGTGGCCTTGTCCCGGGCGGCGGGCTGGCCCCATCGCCGCGACGACTGGGCGATGCTTTTGGCGCTGTCGCGCGGAAGGGCCGCCGTGCAGGATGGGCGGGTCGTTGGCACCGCGCTGCGCTCTGATTTTGGCGGGCAGCTCTCGACGATCAACATGGTCATCGTCGATGCTGCACTGCGTGGGCAGGGGCTGGGACGCAAGATCACCCGTGCCGCCATCGGCGAGGCCGGTCAGACGCTGCGCCTTGTGGCCACCGCTTTGGGCCAGCCGCTTTATGACAAGCTGGGCTTCGAGACGGTCGGCATGATCGCGATGCTGCAGGGCACGGCGCGCAACGTCGGCAGGGTTGCGCAGGTGCGTTCGGCACGCGCCGAGGATCTGTCGGCGATCACGGCCCTGGAAAGCGCGAGCTTTGGCGGTGACCGGCACCGATTGGTGGACTGGTTCTGGCGCAACGCAAACCTTGCCGTGTTCGAGCGGGGGGGCAATGTGACCGGGTTCGCCGTTGCGCGCCGGTTTGGCGACGGGCATGTGATCGGCCCCGTGGTGGCGCAAACCAGCGGCGAGGGGCTTGCGCTGGTGTCGCATCTGCTCGTGCCGCTGGACGGGCAGCGGGTGCGGCTCGATATTACCGAAAAATCGGGGCTTGCGCCGGGGCTCGAACCGATGGGCCTTGCGGTGCAATATACCGCGCCTGTCATGCAGCGCGGTGCGGGCGGGAATGCACCCGAGCGGCGCGCTTTCGCGTCTCAGGCACTGGGCTGACCTGTGCCCGCCCCTTTGCTTGCCCTTGAAACAGATCCCCGGCTGCCCGACCGGACCGATGTTGTGGTGATCGGAGGGGGTATCGTCGGCACCGCGAGCGCCTATTATCTGGCGCGGCGGGGTGTGGCTGTCACGCTGATCGAAAAGGGCCGTGTGGGCGGTGAGCAATCGAGCCGAAACTGGGGCTGGTGCCGCCAGCAGAACCGCGATGTGCGCGAATTGCCGATGGCGACCCGGGCGCTTGAGCTGTGGGACAAAATGGCCGCAGAAATCGGCGAAGACCCTGGCTTTCGCCGCTGCGGCTTGCTCTATCTCAGCAATGACGCCGCCGAGATCGAAGACTGGGCCGCATGGACGCGTTTTGCGGCGGGGCAGGGGGTGATCAGCCATCTTTTTGGCACCAAGGCCGCGACCGAGCGCGGCGCGGCAACCGGGCAAACCTGGCAAGGCGGCGTGTTTTCCGAGAGCGATGGGGTGGCGGACCCGTCGCGCGCGGTGGCGCTGCTGGCCAAGGGCGTCATGGCCGCGGGCGGAGATGTGGTTCAGAATTGTGCCGTGCGCGGGGTGGTCACACAAGCCGGGCGTGTCAGCGGCGTGGTCACCGAACACGGCGAGATCCGCTGTGCGCAGGTGGTCATGGCGGGCGGTGCCTGGGCCTCGTCCTTTTGTCGCCAGTTGGGCATTGTCTTTCCGCAGGCCTCGGTGCGCCAGACCGTCTTGTCGGTTGCGCCGGGCGCGCAAGGGTTGCCGCCAGCGTTGCACACGGCCATGGCCTCGGTGACGCGGCGCGGCGATGGCGGTTATACGCTGGCCTTGAGCGGACGCGGGCAGGTCGATCCGTCGCCGCAAAAACTGCGTTTTGCCCGCGATTTCGTTCCGATGTTCGTGCGGCGCTGGCACAGTCTGTCACCGGGTCTGACGGCGATGCCGCACGAGACGCGGCGGCGCTGGGCGCTCGACAAGCCGACACCGATGGAACGCCACCGCGCGCTCGACCCGGCACCGAATGCAGCGATCGCCCAGGACACGCTGGCGCGCGGTCGCGCCTTACTGCCGGCGCTGCGCGATGTGGCTCCGCAGGCGGTCTGGGCCGGGTGCATCGATTCTACCCCCGACGGCGTGCCGGTGATTGATGCTTGCGAAACCCTGCCCGGATTTCTTCTGGCCGCTGGCTTTAGCGGGCATGGGTTCGGCATCGGTCCGGCGGCGGGGCATCTGGTGGCCGATCTGGTGACCGGCACCGCGCCGATCGTGGAGCCGGGGCACTTCCGGTTCGACCGTCTGCGCGCTTCGAGTCGGGGAAAGGTTGCGGATTTCTAGGGGGCGCGTCCGTCATCGCATTCGTGTCATCGCGCCAGCGCGGTGCATGATGCCCGGGAACCGGGTGGGTTTCCCCCGAAGAGGGGCGCGATGTGCCAAAGGTGTGTGACCGTGGCTGTAAGGCGCGTGGTTGCATTGAGTCGCGTCATCTGAGGTTTTTGCGGGCGTCGGTACGCAGAACTTTGATCTTGACAATTTCGGTCTGGAAGATAGGTAGATCGTACTTCGGTTCCGGTTCAAACGCCGGATGAAAAGGGAACGCAGGAGGGTCCGTCTGGCCTGATCTGCGGCTGCCCCCGCAACTGTGAGCGGAGAGCGAGGCGGGAAACCACTGGCACGTTTTGTGCCGGGAAGGCCCGACCGAGCGATGACCCGTGAGCCAGGAGACCTGCCGGAGAGATCATCCTGTCCGGGTGCGGGGTGCGCCGGGGGCAACGGTTTATCCGTCGCGATGGCATAATGTGTTGTCTGCGGGGGAGTCCCTTCGAAGACATCTTGAAACGTAAGGTGGAGACAGACCCTTCGCGCCATCCGTGTTGCGCCGGTCTTTCGTTCATTCAAAGGGGGAATAAATGTCCTTTTTCACTCGCCTCGCGCTGACGACCTGCGTCGCGCTGACACCGGTTATGCCCGCGCTTGCGCAGCAGGGCAGCCTCACCATTGCCTCCAGCTACGGACCCAAAACCGAGTTGCCTGATCCGCGGGTGGGCTATAACGGCTGGATCTCCAACCAGACCGGGGTGACCGAAACGCTGATGGGGATCGATTATGACCTCAAACTTTATCCGCGTCTGGCCGAAAGCATCGAACAGGCCGCGCCCACCACATGGCGCGTGACGCTGCGCGAGGGGCTGACCTTTCACGACGGAACCCCGGTGACGGCACAGGCGGTGATCGACGCGATCGCGCCGATCTCCGAGGAAGGCAACCCCGCCCATAACGCGCGTGCCGCCAAGCTTCTCGATCTGGCCGGCATGTCCGCCGATGGTGATATGGTGGTCGTGTTCGAAACCAACAGCCCCAACGCCGCGTTCCCCTATGCGCTGTCCGAACCTGCGGTTGCCGTTCTTGGTGCCGCCTCGCAGGCCTACCCGATCAATGCCACCGGGCCGTTCATCTTCAAGGAGGCGGTGCCCGAACAGCTTTATCGTGTGGAGGCCAATGACAGCTACCGCATGGGCGCGCCGAAACTGGCCGAGGTGAGCGTTGTTTACAACAACGACGCCGGTGCCAATGCGCTGGCCTTTGAGGCGGGCGAAGTGGATATGGTGGTCAACTATCCCGAAACCGATTTCACCCGTATTCAGGAAACCGGCGCGCTGGGCTTCTCGGCCCCGACCGCGCGGCTCTACTTCTATACGGTCAATGCCACCAGCGGCCCGATGGCCAATCCGCTGGTGCGCAAGGCGGTCTCGGTGGCGATCGACCGTGAGGGTATCGTCGAGGCGGCGCTCTCCGGTGTGGCAGGTGTGCCCGCTGGCACCATGTTTCCCGCCGGCAAGGGCTGGGCGGCGGATATCGCGCCCGAATATGATATGGCCAGGGCCGAGGCGCTGTTGACCGAGGCGGGCGCTGTCAAGCAAGGTGGTCAATGGATGCTGGATGGCGAGGCGATCGAGATCGACATCGTCACCTATACCGGTCGCGCGGCGCTGGCGCCGACCGCAGAACTGACCCAGGCCTTCCTGCAGGCGATCGGGATCAAGGCCAATGTCCGCGTTGGCGAATATGGCGCGGCCACCGATGCCATGGCTGCGGGAGAGGCGGACATGTTCCTGCAAGCCTGGGTGATGACCCCTCAGGGCGATCCCGGCGCGGTTCTCGAAACGCTGTTGAAATCCGATGGCGGCTCTAATTCCGGCGGTTATGCCAATGGCGAGTTGGATGCGCTGCTCGAGGCGGGCCGCGCCAATTTCGAGCAATCCAAGCGCGAGGAGATATACGACCGGGTGCAGCAGATCATCGCTGACGACGCCGCGTTGATCCCGGTCTTCCATGTCAGCCAGCTTGTGGTCGCCAAACCCGGCCTGAGCGGCTATGCGGTGCATCCGACTGAGACCTACTGGATCACCCACGAGACGGCGTTTGCCGAATGACATTGTCCGTGTCTGGCCTGAGTGCAACGCGTTCGGGCCGGACCATTCTTCATCCCACGGCGCTGGAGATCGCGCCCGCCGCCCGTATCGGTCTGGTCGGTGCCTCCGGCTCGGGCAAATCCACGCTTGGCCATGCGCTGGTCGACCGGCTGCAACTGGAGGGCAAGCGCGTCGCCCATGTGCCGCAAAGCCCCGACGAAGCGCTCGATCCGCTGCGCTCGATGCGGTTTCACTGGCGCGAGGCGGAAATCGCGCTTGGCCTCGCCCCGGACCCGGCGCGGCGCGCGGATTTGTTCGGGGCGCTCGATATCGCCGACGGGGATTTGCGCCAACGTCCCTGGGGCTGGAGCCGCGGGATGCAGCAGCGCTTTGTCATCGCCATGGCCTTGCTCGGGGTGCCCGATCTGATCGTGCTCGACGAGCCGACCTCGGCGCTTGACCCGGTGGTGGCGGCCAGCACGATGGATCTTCTTGATGAATGTCTTGACGGCACGCGGACCGCGATGCTTCTGATCACCCATGATCTGGGCCTCGCCGCGCGCCGGGTGACACAAATGATGGTCATGGATGCAGGCCGGATCGTTGAGCGGGCCGCCACCGAGACCTTGCTCAATACGCCGCAATCGCGCGCGGCGCGGCGTCTGGCCGAACACAAATACTGGGTGGCGCTCAAGTGCTGATTCTCGACAATATCACCGTGAAATACGGTGCCGCGATTGCGCTTGGGGATGTGTCCTTGCGGGTCGCGGCGGGCACCACGCTGGCCGTCGTCGGCGAGAGTGGCGCGGGCAAATCGACGCTGATCGGCTGTATTCTCGGCCTGTTGCGGGTCGCGACGGGCACCATCCTGTGGAATGGCGCGCCGGTCTCGCGCTGTCGTCCGGCGCTGGTCATGCAAGAGCCGCGCGCCGCCTTCAATCCCGGTTTGACCCTGATGCATTCGGTAATGGAGCCGGTGGTGGCCAGCAAACAGGGGTTGGCGGAGGGGCGGCTGGAGCGGCTTTGTCGCGCGCTGGACCTGACGCCGGAGATTCTGGCGCGCAAACCCGGCGAGATCTCTGTCGGACAGGCACAGCGGGTCGGCATTCTGCGCGCGTTGCTCCCGGGGGTGCCGCTGATCCTGTTCGACGAGCCGCTTTCGGCGCTTGATGCGGTGACGCAAAAAGACACCGCCCGGCTGATCGCCGATTTGCAGCGTGAGGAAGGCTTCACCGCGCTGATCGTCACCCATGATCTGGGCTATGCCTGCGCCTGTTGCGACCAGATCGCGGTGTTGCGCGCGGGCCGGGTCGAGGAGGTCAGCACGCCGGACGCCTTTGCCCGCGCGCCCCAAACCGATTACGGTCGGCGCTTGCGCGCGGCGGCGATTTCGCTGGGCGCGATGGAAGAGACGGCATGATCCGGGGCGTGATCGCCATGATGCTGCGCGCGCTGGTCGTGGTGACCGGCGTTGCGGTGGCGACCTTTGCATTGCTGTGGAATTCACCGGGCGATCCGGCGCTGGCGATTGCGCTGGCGCGCCATGGCACCATCGTGCCGGCGGATGTGGTTGATCACATTCGCGCCCAGGCCGGGTTGGACGCGGGGTTCTGGCCAGCCTTCAGGGCCTGGATCGGCCCGTTGATGGTGGGCGACTTTGGCCGCTCCTCGGTCAGCGGGCGCGAGGTCTGGCCCGATCTGTTGCGCGCGCTTTCCTACACGGTGCCCGCCGCCTTTGCCGGCTTGGCGGTCGGGCTGGTCATTGCCGTGCCGCTGGCGATCATGGCGGCGCGCCGGCCCGGCAGTTGGCGCGATAAGGCCGCAGTTGGCCTCGCCTCGATCGGGGTGGCGATTCCGCAATTTTGGCTCGGCCTGCTGCTGATCCTGCTGTTCGCGGTGCAGTTGGGCTGGCTGCCAGCAATAGGCGCGCGCACGCCGATGCATCTGGTGCTGCCGGCGCTGACGCTGGGGCTGGCGGTTGCCGCCTCGCTCACCCGGATTATCCGATCAGGTATTCTCGAAGCGCGGGGCCAGAGCTTTCTGCCCGCATTGCGTCGGCGCGGTGTCTCCCCGAGGGCGATCGGGCGCGATCACATCGCCCCCCATGCGGCGATCCCGGTGATCACTGTGCTTGGGCTGGAACTGGCCTTTCTGCTCGAAGGGGTGGTGGTGGTCGAGGTGATCTTCGGTCGGCCCGGTTTGGGCGGGTTTCTCGTCAACGCTATTGCGGCGCGGGATTTTCCCAAGGTTCAGGCGGTGGTTCTGCTGGCTTCGGTGGTGTTTGTGGTCATCAATCTGCTGATTGATGTGCTCTACCGTGTGCTCGACCCCCGGATCGGAGCGCGGGATGCGTAACGTTTTCCTGCTCGCAATCCTGTTGGTGCTGCTGGCTGTCGTCGGCCCGATGCTGGCTCCCCATGACCCGATCACAATCGACATTCCGAACCGTTTAAGCGGGCCAGGCGCGGCCAATCTGCTGGGTACCGATGCAATGGGGCGCGACATCCTCTCGCGTCTGCTATGGGGCGCGCGCTGGTCGCTGGGGCTGGCCTTCGTGATTTCGCTGATCGGTCTGATCGTCGGCACGCTGGCGGGGCTGATCGCCGCACAAGGCGGCAAAGTCGCCGATTGGGCGGTGATGCGGCTGACGGATATGTTTCTGGCCTTTCCCGAACTTCTGGCCGCCGTGGTGATCGCGGGTCTGCTAGGCGCGGGCACCGGTAGTCTGATTTTTGCGATGAGCGTTGTCAGCTGGATGCGCTACGCCCGGGTGGCGCGTGGGGTCGGCCTGTCGGTCGGCAACCGCGGCTATGTGGTTCAGGCCAGACTTGCGGGGGTCTCCGCGCTGGCGATTGCGCGCTGGCATTATCTGCCGGCGCTGATGCCGTCGTTGGTCGTAGTCTGGACGGGCATGTTTGCCCGCGCGATCATCGGCATCTCGACCCTCGGATTTCTGGGTTTCGGGGTGCAACCGCCGATGCCGGAATGGGGCAGCATGTTGCTCGATGCGCGTATCCACATCCGCTCGACCCCGCTTCAGATGATCTGGCCCGGTCTGGCGGTGGCGATCTGTGTGCTGGCGATCAATCTCAGCGGCGATGCGCTGCGTGATCGTCTGGCACGCCAGTAGAACTGAGCCGCTCAGATTGCCGGTCGCACACGAAGCAACGGCCCGCGACGCCGATTGTAGAGCCATTGTCAAATCTGGTGTCCAAACAATCCTCACTCATGCGACGGCTTGATTGTGGGTTGATCGCTTGATGCCGTTGACGAAATCAACATCCTGGATGACATTGGCGAGATGAGCAAAGCCGCGCAGTTTACGCCAGCTTTTCTCAGCGCGTTGTCCCGGCTTGAACATCCGTAGACCGGCGGTGCATTTGTGCAGCAAATGTCACGGGCTTGCCGTCCTTCGCCCGTACCTTCGGCATTTTCACAGTGACAGGCCCGATCCCGGTCTGTACGGCCCGTTCCGGATGATACTCGATGAGCACAAGGTATGCGGGCGAGGGGTCCCTGACCATGCTGCTCAACCGCCTTTGAAGCCGGAGCGGTTCGTCCGCACGACGATCAGGCTGCCATCCTCGATCGCTGCGGAGGGATAGATAACCACCCTGTCGCCGCTTTTCAGGCCACCGAGAACCTCTGTATGGATACCATCGCTTTGCCCGATTTCGACGGGTGTGATCCGGGCGATGCCATCGCGTTCAACAAAAACGGACCATTGATCGTTTTCCCGGAAAAGCGCGCTTGCGGGGGTCGTCAGGATATCAGAACCCTGCCAGATGACGATCGCCGCTTCGAGCCGGTATCCGTGGCCAAGCGCGGGTCTTTGCGAGGCGGGCGAAAGCAGCGCGATTTCAACGCGCACTCTTTGTTCCTCGACCCCAAGGGCAGAATACTTGGTCACGCCGAAAGGATCAACGCGGCGCACTTCCCCCTGCAGATCGAGTGCGCCGCCCCAATTGCGCAGGATGACAGGATCACCGACGCTGACCTGAACCGCGTCGGAAGAGATCAGTTCAACCTCAACCTCGAGACCAGATGCGATGTCGCCAATCTCCATGATCGGGGTTCCGGCGGCCAGCGTTGTTTCGCTCTCTTGCAGCACACGCAGAATCTTGCCGTCAACGGGGGACAGCAGCGGAATTTCATCGCCATGAGACTGGTCGCCAATGCTCTCAAGGTCCAGCGCATCCAGTCCTTTCAAAGTCGCACGGGCATTGGCAACATCCGCTTCACGCATTTGAATGGAAGCAGCAGCAGTCTCATGTCTGGCCTGACTGGTTTGCAGGGCGTTTCTGGCGCGTTGCAGAGCAACTTTGCTGGCAATGTTGTTCTTAAACAGCGTTTCGGTGCGTTTGAAATCGAGAAGGGCGAGTTCTTCGGCGGCGGTTGCAGCATCCAGATCGGCCTGTGCCACGCGCAGAGAGGCCAGCGCCCCCTGAAGAGCGGCGTTTGCCTGTTCGCGCGTGCGGCTGTCAAGCACTGTGGGATTGATTGGTCGCATTCGGGCGACAACGGTTTCAGCTTTGGTGACAGTATCCCCCGGCTGGGCCTGAACGCGCAGCAGGCGTCCGGCAACGGGCGTTGAAACCATATAGGTTTCGTGTACCTTTGTGTGGCCCTCTTCGGAGATTGTCACAGTCAGATTGCGGCGCTGCACAAGGCCAAGATCGACTTCGATCGGTGCAGGCCTGAATGCCAGAAAGAGAGCGCCCGCAATCGCGGCAACTGCGGAAAAGATAAACACATTGCGTGACAGTTTCGCGCGTTTCGGCATTTTCATTACTCTCTTGTTTTGAGGGCCGAAACGAGTTCGGTCTTGTCGATGTCGCGTTTGACGAGCCAGCCAGAGGTCAGCGCGCCAGCAACCACGATGGCAATTGCGGTTCCAATCGCTTTTGGGGCGGAGACGACAGGAACCTGATAGAGGTCTGTCGAAAAGCCCGCAGCGATAAGGTGCGACAGTGAGGTGCCCATGAAAACCCCCAGCGGCAGGGCCAGCAGGACAACAACGGCAAGTTCCCCCAGAAGCACAAAGGCCGTTTCTCCCTTGTAGAACCCAATGACACGCAGGCTTGCAAGATCGCGCGCTCTTTCGTCTTTTGCCACCCGGGCTGCATTATAGATGATGCCGAAGGTGATCGCGAAGGCCATGATGCCCATGATATAGCGCGATGATCCGGTGCCCTGATCCATGACGCGCCGGAAAGCAGTCTCTGCCTCGGTTCGCAGGCTCACACCGGCCACCATCGGCATGTCTTTCAGCGTGGAATATACCTGTTCATGGGTGCCGTCCCTGATCGTCAGATACGCCCCGGACAGGCTGTTGGCTTCCCCCATAATACGGTTCAGAACCCGGTACTCCATGAAAGCGGGTGAGCCGATAAGGCTTTCGGTGATGCCCGCGACATGGGTGGTGATTTTAGGCTGGCCGCCCTGACGAATGTCGAGTGTCACGAGATCCCCGATGTTCAGATCAAGGATGTCGGCCAATGGCGTCGACAGCACGATGCCCTCGTCGGGCAATGCAATGGGCTGGCTATCCGCATCCAGCGCGCGGAACAGCCGGGCATCACGGGACAGCCCTGTGATTATACCCGAGTAGCTGTGTCTGCCGTTACGCAGAATTACGGCGACTGAACGTGTGGGCTCTACAAGGGTGACACCGCGAAGGCCTTGCAATTGGTATAGTGCCCTGTCCGAAGCAGGCCGTGTAAACGTCACATGGGCATCAGAGCGATCAATGATGGTGAATACGCGATCCAAAGCTTCATCAAAACCTTCGTAAATAATCAGCATTGCCAGACTTAGCGCCATGCCTGCGGCAATGCCCAGAACCGCGCCGAGCATTCGAAAGGGTTGACGCACGATCCGCCTCAGAACCATGCGGGTCGGCTGATCCAGATGACGCACCAGCCCTGTGCCAAAGCGCCCTGTTCTGGAGTAATCCGGTGGTGAAGGCGGGCGCATGGCTTCCGCCGGAGCAAGGCGGAAAATGCGCCGCAAGACAAAGGCTCCTCCCAGAGAAGCCACGATGATGCTGGTCAGAGTGCCGCTTGCAAAAGAGGATGGGTCCAGCCGGAACAGCAGAAAGGGGAATTTATAGTAGGTCGCGTAAAGCGAGATGACCATACGCCCCAGCGCGATCCCCAGAACGCTGCCGATCAAAGCGCCGCCTATTGCGATCACAATGACCAATTGCAGATAGTGCAGGCTGACTTCAGTGTCTGTGTATCCGAAGGCCTTCATGAGGCCGATCTCTTCGCGCTCGGATTGCACCATGCGGCTGATCACGATATAGAGCAGGAAGGCGGAAACGAGCATGAAAACCGGCGGAACACTTTTGGACGTCGATTCCAGACCGGCAATCTCCTGTGACAGAAACCTGTCCGAGGGATGATCGTCCTTGCTATAGGCCCCTGTTGCGCCAAAAGGGGACAGAGTTGTGTCAACGACATCAAGAACCGCATCCACATTCGCATCACGCCGAAGGGTGAGCAGCACCTCGTTAAAGGCTCCTTTCAGTTCGAGTGCGGCTTCAAGGGTCGGGCGCGCGATCCAGATGACACCGAAACGGGCATCATCTGGGATGATTTCTCCCGGCGCAGAAGAATAGATGAATTCGGGGGATTGCGCGGTTCCGACCACATCGAAGAGGCGTCTCGATCCGTTCAGGGTGACGCGGATCTGCGCGCCCGGTTGAATGTCATGTGCCTTTGCGAAACCTTCCAACAACAGGATTTCCTGTGCGTTTCCGTCAAAGGGGTGCCGCCCCGAAGTGACAAGAACCTCGTTCATCTGGCGCTGATTGCGCGGCGACAGAGACAGGATGCGCGCGGACACCGGCAGGTTGCGCGACTCCACATCGATCAGCGCCATCCCCGATACACGCGTATCAACGGCAGAGACGCCCTCGATTTCGCGCAGGCGACCGGTGATATACTCGGGCGCACGCACAACGGGCGCAAACACATCCGCGAACTGGTGGCGTTCGTAATAGGCGTCTCTTGTCTGGCTCAGAGAGGCGACAAGACCTGACATCATCACCTGCAAAGCAACGCCAATGCCAATGACGAGCATGATGGCAAGCGCTTGCCCCTTGATGCGCCAGAGATCACGAAACAGTTTCGCATGAAGCGGCTTCACCACTCGATTCCTTCTGCGTCGATGGGCGTCTTGTTGAGATGCACATCCTGAATGGCCCCATCGGCGAAATTGATAACCCTGTGGGCCATTGCTGCTGTTGCAGCCGCATGGGTGATGATCAGAACCGTTGTGCCAAGCTTTTTGTTCACATCCTGAAGGACGCGCAGAATGGCGCGTCCGGTCGAACTGTCCAGCGCCCCTGTCGGTTCGTCGCAGAACAGGACTTCGGGTTGCTTTGCAATAGCGCGCGCGATGGCAACGCGCTGCTGTTCTCCGCCAGACAACTGCGCCGGAAAATGATCAAGACGCTGGCCAAGCCCGACAACCCCAAGGGCTTTGTCAGCGGTGATCGGGTTTTCGGCAATCTCGGTGACAAGCTCGACATTCTCACGTGCGGTCAGGCTGGGCATGAGGTTATAAAACTGAAAGACAAAGCCCACATGATTGCGGCGGTATCTGGTCAGATCCCGATCATTCATGGAGGTCAGGCACTGCGTATCAAACCAAGCGTCGCCCTCGCTGGCTCTGTCCAGCCCTCCCAGAATATTCAGGAGTGTCGATTTTCCGCTCCCGGATGGGCCGAGCAAGACAACAATTTCACCGCGACCGATTTCCAGATCGACACCGCGCAGCGCGCGAACTGCGGAACGCCCCGTGCCATAGACTTTGGAAAGGTTTCTGGTGCGAAAGGCGGCTGTTTCAGCCTTTTCTCTGCTGTCGGACATAACGGATGAAATAAGCCACGCGATAGCAGGTTTCAATGATCTATAGCCGATTGGGAACCAACTCCTTCGCGCTTGGTTTCTGGGAAAACTCGAAATCTGTTGCATGAGCATGGCTCACAGCTTGAAGATCATTTCCCCCAACCCATTGTCACTTCGAAGTAAGAATGGTTCATGAAGCGTCCGGATCAATTGTCGTCCTCCCGCTCCATGACTTCGACGTGATCGAGTATCTGCATCGCGCCGATGATGTGTTTCCCGAGGATAAACCATGTCGCCGCTGTTCCGGTACACTCAGACGACCGGGTGACGATTTTTGCGTGAACTGCGAAGCCAAGTATCGTGATGTCACCAAGGCGGCGCGTTTAGCGAATGAACAGTAGAGACTGAACGAGTCGGAAAGCTTCCAATCGCGCCTACGATCCATTTGCAAAAATAATTGCAAAACGAGCAAACCATTACAGTGATATGAGCCTTAAAACGCAAGGTTTTCGTTTATTTTCAATGGTTTAAATGGCTCCCCCACACGGCCCGGAACACCTGTCGCACGGCGTTGCATGGTGCTCCACTTTCATCCTACGATATCAGCGCGATAGGCGTTTTCCTGTCGCATAGCGACGCACTTGGAACCTCGGAAACGCATTGCTGCCTGGGGGACCGTCTGGGGGACTGGGATGGCACTTACGACAATTGGGATCAAACATCTCCCCGACGGAAAGCACGAGGACGGGAATGGTCTGCGGCTGGTAAAACGATCCCAGAAAGGGAAGTGGGTCTACCGCTACTCGGTTTTTGGAAAGCGGAGAGAGATGGGCCTCGGACCCTGGCCTGCGGTATCTCTTTCGGACGCGAGAAAGCTCAGGGACCAGTGGGCGGCAGAGCTACGCCAAGGCAGAGACCCGAAGGCAGTTCGCGACGCGCAGCGAACATCGGAAGCCGAAGCGGCGAACAAGGCCGATCCTACATTTGCCGAATTGGTCACATTGGTGTTCGAGGCACGCAAGGAGACATTGCGCGGCGACGGAAAGCGCGGTCGCTGGCGCAGCCCACTCGATCTTCATATGGTTCCACATATTGGCCGAATACCAATCTCGCAGATCAAGACGAGAGATGTCCAAGACGCTCTGTCGAAAATCTGGCGCACACAGCACCCCACGGCGATAAAGGCCTATCAGCGGACGCGCATGGTTTTCAGCAAAGCCAAGCTCATGGGCTACGATTGCGACCCCTTTACGATCGAAGCGGCCAAGGAGTTCCTTGGGGCGGTGGATCACCAGCCGATACACATACCGGCCACGTCCTGGCAGGACATTCCAGACCTTTATGCGAAGCTGGGTTCGGGTGGCGACATAGCTCAGTGCTTGAGATGGATCATCCTGACGCTTGTCAGGTCCGACGCGGCGCGGAGTGCGTCGCTCGACGAAATCGACGGCTCGATTTGGACCGTGCCCGCGGATCGCGTGAAGGGGCTTCGCAACAAGGTGCAGGATTTTCGGGTGCCTCTTTCGATCGAAGCAGTTTCAATCGTGGAAAAACAGAGCGAAATTCACGACGGCCTTATGTTCACTGGCCCCAGGGGGAAATCGGTGACTTCGCGGGGGATGGAAAAGCACCTCGACTCGATAGGCGAGCTCGGACGACCTCACGGATTTCGAACCAGCTTCAGGACATGGGTTCAAGATACCCGCGCTTGCGACTACGAGGTGGCCGAGACGATACTCGATCACAGAATATACTCGAGGGTCGCACGGTCCTACGCTCGCTCCGACTTGCTGGAGCAGAGACGAGAGGTCATGAGCAAGTGGGCCCGGTTCGTAACTGGGCAAGCGGACGCCAAAGTTGTGCAATTGCGAGGATAGGCGCTGGGCACGTCCGATGGCGACCCAAAGAACGAAAAACCGCCGCTCGCGTGGCCTGCGAAACGGCGGTTCAAAGGATCTCGAAAAACCCCGATTACCGGTTCACCTATAGCATATTTCCTCCAACAAACACAATGCTGGACCTGCGATCGGGGGGGCTTTCCAATGGGTAAAGTCGTGCCAATTGATCGAGATCAGAAACCCGCAAAGTCAGAATGGCGCATCAGAGATTTAAAGATGCAGATCGCGCACAACATGGCGCTTGATTCCGAGCTTTCGGGGAACCAGCACAAAGTTGCGAGTGCCCTTCTATTTGCGCTGATCGATGGTGAGACGGGATGGTGTTACCAGAAAGATGAACAACTCGCTGAGATCGCGAACGTCAGCCTGGGGACCCTCAGGAAAGCCATCAGATCAAGCCCTGCCTTCCAAAAGTATTTCGAGGTTGTTCCGGGCACTCGAACGGGACGCGCCACCGAATATCGGCTGACCCAAGAAGCGATGCAAGACGCCGCTCGCAGGCGATCGGGTGACCTGAGATTGCTCGAGCGTGCCAGTGGTGAGAGAGCTGTATCGGCTTCGGAAACCTGCTCACAACAGCGCCTCCCTCTGGTCGCAAAAATTGCCACCAGCGGGGAGAATGGTGGCAAATCTAGTCCCGAACCAGTGCAAAAAATACCATCTGTTGGTGGCAAAAATTGCCTACCCATCCCAGAGGAAAAATCCATGGAAAACCCAAATTGCGCCGCGGGCACCGCGCCGCAGTCAACCAACTTCGAAAAATTCAGAGAAGAGTTCAGCAAGCTCTATCCTCGCCCCGGCAGCCCGGAGGAAACTGATCGGGAGCTTCGCAAAGCCCTTGAGAGTGGCGCGACCCCTGATGCTATCCTCTGGGGCGCTCGATGCTATGCGATCGAGCAAAAAGGCAATCAGCCCCGCTACATCGCCTATTCTGAGAATTGGGTTCGGGACAAGCGCTGGGAAAGCCACGTCAAGCCCGCACAATCTCCGTCGGATACAACGGCGAAGGATGTCAGGCGGGGGTACCTTCGTGCGATCCAAAACGGAAACAGCAACCTAGCGAAGCACTGTCCCGTGCCTTGGGCTATTGAAATGATATCCGCAGGCGATGTCACGACCGCACAATGCAGAACGATGGGTATCTCAATATGATCACTTTCGACTTTGAAGATGAGCGTCTGGCCGAGGTGGCCGACGAGCTCGGCGCAACGCCCCAGCAGGCAAGGCTTGCTGGGATCCGTGCAGCCAAGCGAACGGCGGGCACCCTCCGTCGGATCACCTCTCAGGGGCTTAAACCCGAGCTTGGTCTGCGCAACACAACGGTGCTGCGCAAACGCATCCAAGCGTATCGATCGGACAGCCGGTGGTCCGGCTACAAGGTCTGGGTTGGTGCCAACGACCTGCCTGTGTCCGCGTTCAAGGGCCGAGCCAAGAAGGTTTCAGGCGGGATCATGTACGGGGACGTGATGATCCACGGGGCATTCTTTGCGCGGCTCAGCGGTCGAAAGAAGATCATGCTTCGTCATGGCAAAGGGCGCTGGGCGATCGGTGAGGCCAGCATTCCGGTTGGCGATCGCGTGATGAGTTTTCTCGAGGACAACGTATATGCGGACTTGAGTTCCATCTTCTTCAAGCATTACCTTGACGACATCAGAGCCCGCACGATCCTCGGCGTTGGCAAGCAATAGTTCGCCTTCGGAGGAAGCTGCAGCGGTGACCTGATCCCGCGCCGAAACGCTCCCGGCCATCGTGACGGTCACAGGCGCAATGATGTTCCCATTTCTCGCAGAAAACGGGTCCTTCCAGGGGGGGTACGCTTCGCGGGTCCCCTACGTCGCAAAAAAATACTTCTGCGTGGCCGTGATTTTCCATTTCGTTTCGTTTTCCAAACCGGGCGCGGCGCTTAGCATAATGAAATCAGCAGGTTAGAGTTTCTCCTGTCAAAAGAGACACGAAGGGCGAGCCGCGCCACTCTTCGCTGGGGGAACCGCCAGAGGAGTTGCCCGATGTGGGGCCTATTCTGGGCTTCACGTTACGGAGCACTGATTTGGCAAACCACCGATACCCACGAGCTGGAGACGCCCGCGTGTCTGGGCCGGTTGAGGCTTTCAACAGTGCACCCGCCCCCACTGCACAAGGAGCTTCACCAGACATGCCTACACGTCGCACACAAGGAACCGCGCGTCGTCAACATCGCCGCCCAGCGCCAAACACGGCAAATGCGCGAATGCTTCAAATTCTGCACTCGGCTCAGCAATCGCAGCCATCCAACTTTGTGGTCCGCCCTGGTGGTCCGGGCGAAGAAGATCGCGTCCTCATTTCTAAACATCTGTCGGCAGTTGCTGGCCTTACAGACTTCCTTTCGTTCGGTGCGGAGTTGTCCTCGATCGTCGATGAAGACGGCCACGTCACACTTGATCCACCGCACCAGGATGCTGGGAGAACAATAACTGTCGACGCGGCGATGACACAGAGCTCTCGTGTTCTTTCAGCAGGGGCGACATTGATCCAAGGGGCGGAGATGCATCAGGAAATCCCGGTAACAGGTGGGGGAACAATCCTGGCACGGAGCGCGATCAGCCTGTCTACTTTTGAGCCAATGAAGTTCGATCATGTTGCGATGGATTGGGATCCGGAAACGGACCCACCCGAGGAAGAACCTGAATTGCAGCTTTCACCCGTGCCGTTCAAAACGCAGGAAGTCGATCTTGATGCCTTCCAGCAGTATGGCGTTGCAATCAGGCTCACACGCCGTCAGATCAAAGACGTGTCCCCGGACCGCCTTTCCATGCAAGTCTTGTGGCCGCTAATCCAAGGACTTGGCCGGGCGATCGACGCCGAGTTCTTCCGCGCACTTGCAGGCATGGCTTTGCCAGAATGGGCGCTGGGCGATGCCGCGGCCCAAGGCCTAACGTTCGAAGGATTGAATGCCATCATCGGTACCGATGGGATTGGTGCGATCACCGAAAACGGGAAGCTGTATGCTGGGGGAATTCCGGCGCGTCTAACGGCTGACACCTCGTCTACGTTCGTCGGTTCGTTTGACCGCGCAGCCATTGTGACAGACGAAGACATAAAAATCGTTGCAACCAGGACTGATGCCAGCGGCGGAGTTGAAATCGCCTGTTGGGTCGGCTTGCAGGCTCTGATCCCAGATGCAGGGAAGTTCTGGCAGGTGCCTGCGCCTTCTCCAGAAGAACCTGCGCCCGAGGGTAACGGAGGTGCTTAAGCTCTTGAGACGCCTCAGCTCGCTCGGCGGACGCAATTCATCCTCAATGGATGATGCGATCGCATCCAATGAGGACCTATTGGATGACGCAGTCGTCAATCCCAACGTGGCCGCAGTTGCATATAACGAGCTGCTGATTGCGATTGATGCGATGCGTGTGACCTGGCGTCCCTCGCGCCAGGGTGACGAGGCTGCTGGTCCGATTCTGTACGTAGCAACTCTGGGTAGCTGGACCTGGACAGATCGGACTGAAGCGCGGCAGCGCGTTTCATCAAAGTATCCCGAGTTGTCCGAGAGAGAGTGCAGCCGCGCTGTTCGGTTGATCGAGGCAAAGATCGGCGTCCGAAACGTAAGCGCTTATCGACGTGGACCGGCAGTTGATCGGATCGATCGCGAGGAGCATCAGTTTTGGGAGGGCCATCACCGTGTCTAACCTGCGTATCTATGACAAGTCGGGCAACCTGCGAGAATCCCTGGAGGCCGCGCAGAAACGCATTCTTGAGGAGGAAGGAGCGGAGCTCTCCCTGTCCCAAGTCGCACACCGCCTAATTCATTTGGGCAAGCGATCCCTCGATCGCCATGGCGAAGAACGTCGGGCCTGACCATTCAATCCCTTCATGAAGCAAGGAAAAGCTATGCGCATCCAACTCCCGCCCACCGGCACTATGGGCCAAGTCTGCCACTACCTCGGGATCAACGAGGCTGCATTCAAAGAGCTGCAGGGATCCAATGAATTTCCCCAGCCATCCGAAGCCGGAACACATCGGCGCTGGGCGTTCTCGGAGATCGATGCATGGCTCGAGGCCCGACACACGGATGCGTCATGAAGAGGCGCAATCTAAGACGGCGGCGATTGACACACAAACGAAAGCTGCGCGGGGCAATTCGCTTGAGCTGGAACGCGCCTTGGTTCGGCCTTCGCTGATAGAATTGCTGGATGTTTCGGTGGTTGAGACTGCATCCGGCATGGCTTGGCAATGAGCCCAAGTCGCGCTCCCAGGTTTGTCTGATCCTCGTCCTGGGAGCGTACCTACACTCCACCCTTCGCAAATCCTTCCTGAAAGGCCTCTACTCGAGGCATTCGAGCGTCAAGGTCTTTGGGTCCTTCTGACCGGGGAAAGGCCAGTGGGTCCCCTACGTCGCAGGAAAATACTTATGCGACCGTTTCAGATCGATGGCCTACTACTATATCTCGCTCGGCTACCGAGCGGTTTCCAAATCGAACCTGGCAGGAAATAGAGGCTCTTTGTTCAGTACGCAAAACCGCCGTTCTTAATCGAACGCGGCCAACTTCTATTCTACGCCGTCACCCTCAGCTTTGGACCTCATCCGAATGTGCAGGTCATACGCCAAGCGGTCATAGGTGTCTGCCTGGATCGCCCTCAACGAACCCGGTTTGGGATTGCGAGCCCTAATCTTCGCCGCGAGGTCCCAAAGGAATTTCGCACCCGGATCGGTTACCTCGTCGGCGACTGGCGCTGGGTATTTCTCGTCGAGCGCTGCTACGATCTCGGCATTCATGCTGCGGCCATTGGATTCAGCAACGCTTTTGATACGGTCCCTCATGCCAGTAGGTAGCCTAAGCATGAATTTGTCGCTGTCTCTGTGTGTTTCGTTGATCATCGCTGGCCCTCGCTTTTGTGTCACCGTGACATCAAAAATCACTTGACCGCAATGAAGTCACGGTGCCATATGATGTCACGGTGACTTGAGAGGTGATCATGAAAGACCGAAAACCACTGCAACTCCGGCTTCCAACCGACATCAAAGCCTGGATCAAAGAGCAGGCCGATAAGAACGGGTCGAGCCAGAATAGCGAAGTCATCCGCGCCGTTCGCGATCGGATGGCACAAGTTGAACAGCAACCAACTCAGTAGAGAGAAATGATATGGAAACTCAGAACCGCGCCTGCGCGAACGCTATCGCTTTGCCCGCTCACATGGGCCACTATTCACCTACACACCCATGCGCTTCCGCGCCGTCGATATCCGGCATTGATCCATTCGACATCGATACGCCGATTCTGCGACTTTTTCGCCTTCGCTGCCAGATGAGAGATGCGATTAACCAAGCCGCCGTTGATCGACCTGAGGCGAGTGACGAAATGCTCGATGCCGAAGTCGAAGCAATGAGCAAGATCGAGGCAAGGCTGCTGAAACTTCCGACGACGTGCGCCGCAGATTTCGCCGCAAAAGTGATCGTTGATACCTCCGAAGCGGGCTGCCTTTCAGAATGGCAAACAGGGCAACTTTGGAAAGAGGCACGGGCCCTCACTGGCTGCACTGTCTGACGCCAAAGTGCAAATTGATGAACGGGGGAACCGCCAGAGGAATACACCAGAATCATCTGGCAAGTTGACGCAAGAAAACAGGCAAAGGGCTCAAAATGAACCAGAAAACACCTTCTTGCGGCACCTCCCTTCTCACTCCGGAAGATGTCGCCGCGCGTCTCCAAATCTCTAAGCGTCAGATCCATAACCTGATCAATGACGGCGACTTTCCCCCTCCCATGAAGGTAGGCCGCTTGAACCGTTGGCGGGAGCTTGACGTTGATAACTACGTCGAGCAGCTAGCTCTCGCTGCGGACACATCACCGGCTGGCGCGGTGGCCTAACATGCCACAGCAAACCGCAATCATGGTGAGGGTGTCTCAGGCTCAGTCTGCCTTCGGGGCGCACAAATCTACCCTCTATCGGTGGGCCAACCAGAACCACATCGCGATCCATCGCCGGGGATCGATGTCGTTTGTCGATCCGATTGAAGTCAAAAACTTCATCATGGGCATGGGGGACCAGATGGGGGACCAACTCAAGAAAGAGCAGAAAAGATGAATGAAATCAGTGAAAAATGGTGCCCCCACACGGACTCGAACCGCGGACCTACTGATTACAAATCAGTTGCTCTACCAGCTGAGCTATAGGGGCCTGAGTTCTGCTCCTAGCAACAAGGGTTGGGCAGTGCAAGAGGGTTGCGAACTGTCATGTGAAAAAACGCTGTGGAATGTGTCGCAAAGTGGTTTTGACCAGTTTGGAGGATAGCACGGCGATTCTGGCTTTCAACGACAAAGGCCCGGTCACCGACATGAAACAGTCCAGTATGACAGGCCGCACAGGTCAGACCAAGCGCGTTGGACTTGCCTTCTGCCCGGTCCACCACAAAGCCCACAGGAAGGTCGGTGTCGGAACAGATCAGAAAGCTGTAGCGGCGCAGAGTTTTGAGGGCGTCAAGCGGGGTGCTGTCCTCAAGCTGAACCGCGCGACACCATGTTAGGGGCACCAGTCGCGAGCTTTGCGATGTGGCGTAGCATGTGGCCTGGGCCTGTTAGGCGGGGCAGAACGGCGTGTTGATCACCCGACGCTTCCCCTCTGCTTCTGCGACCGTGACGGTTGCGGCAAGTCAGACGAAATCTGTGCTGGGGGATCGGGTTCTGACCTTGTCGCCAGGGCAAACACGGGCCTTTTTCCCGTCGTGGATCCGGCGCGGATCAGTGTGAGCATTGTCGGTAGCCCCGAGGGTACAGACATGGCGGGGTGCTGCTTTCCCAAGTGCGAGGTGACGCCAGACGAAGCAACTCAGTTTAGAGTGGATACTCCCAAGAGCAGGGCGGCCCCGACGGGGCAGAGCAGCCGCTCGCTGACCCCGACACAGCCTCTCGTGCGAATTCCCCAATGGACACACCGACAGCCAAAGCGCCGATTGATTTCGCGGTTGACCAACACGATCTCTCGGCTTTGTCCAACCTTGTGGACATGGATGCCGCCCTTGCCGCGCTTGAGGGGGCAGGCCCGATGCGTCGGCTGGTGTTGGCCTGTGGGATCTATAAGAACCTCGTGGATCTGATGGTTCATTTGGCCCCGGCGGTTCATGCAAGGGAGGTGGTGAGGTCTGAGCCCTTTCTCCCCTGGCCTTTCACCGGAGCTGGTCACGCGGTATCAGCGGTTTTACGGTGCCATGAAGCGGGCGCAACAGCCGCGAGCCGCGTCAGAACCGAGTCCTGCCAATAATGCGGTCAGGTCAGGGCGTTTCGTGGCCCTAGGGCCGCGCGACCAAAGAGGTCAGGTTGGGCAATAACGCGGATCAGGGATGCAGCTCAGGCGAGATCGGCCAAAAGGCGTTTTGCTTCGTCGCGTGGTGGGATCAATCGGCTGCGGTCTTCACCGGGGAAGAACCGCGCACGGTTGGCCGTGGCCATAGGGCGGGGCGAAAGGACGTGGACCTTGGGGCCAAACCGGGCCGTTTCCGCCTGCCAGCTTTTGGCTAGGGCAATCTGGGCTGCCTTGGTGGCACCATAGGCCCCGAAGAACTTCTCACCTGCGCGGGGGTCGTCAAAGAACAGGGCCGTACCCGCCTGACCTAACAGGGGAGAGACATAGGTGATCAGTCGTCCCGTGGCGGTGACGTTGATCGCGACCGATTTGTCCCAATCCTTGGCATCCACATGGTCGGTCGGGGTCATTGGTGCGGCGTGGACCGCCGTATGCGCCCATATATCCACCGTTTGCCAGCGGTCATAGATCGACCGGCACAGTTGGGCCATGGCGTCGGGATTGGTGATATCCATGGGGGCCAGCGTGGCCTTGCCGCCGCTGGCCTGAATGCGGTCATCCAGCTCTTCCAGCGCGCCGGTGGTCCGGGCCACGGCGACGATGTGATGGGTTTCGGCAAACTCTTCGGCAAGGCCTGCGCCAAGACCGCGTGATGCGCCGGTGATGAGGGCGATTTTCTCTGTCATGGGGTGTTAGTGGCCGGGTTTTCCGGGAAGGTCAAGCCATGTGCGGCGCGGTCCCATGGCATGAGGGCAGGGGGCCTTGGCGACGTTTTGGGAAAGATGAAAGGCCGTGTCCTCAACGCGGCATGGAGAGGGTTTTAACCCGCCCATGACGGGTCAGGATGACATGATCATGGGCGATTCCAAGAATGGTTCCGGCGGGGGTGTTGTCGCCTTGGTCGGCGCGCAGGATCTCTCCGTTCGGGAGGCGCAGCAGCGCCGACGGCGCGGTGTCGGCCCCAAAGGTCCCAAGAAGAACGGGGCCGGATGTTGGCAGACGGGCCTCGGACGTGGCGATATCTGCCACGGTGTCGGGTGTCGCAGGCAGCGTCGGTTTCAAATCGTTTGGCAAAGCAGGGCCTCGGCAAAGGTGCAGAAGGCCGGGCGAGTATCAGGGCCTGGCCGGGGTGAAAAGCACAGGCCGCGGCTCCATCGGCGAAACGGTGCCGCATTGCAGCAAAAGCGGCGTTATTCCGCCGCTTTCATCTCGAACCCTTTTTCAACCATATCCGCAGGTGTCACCGGGTATTCCCCCGAGAAGCAGGCGTCACAGTATTGAGGGCATTTTGCGTCACGCCCCTGGGCTTCGCCCACGGCGCGGTAAAGCCCATCCAGCGAAATGAACTTGAGGCTGTCCACGGCCAAGTGATCGCGCATCTCTTCTTCGCTCATCGTGGCGGCGAGCAGCTTTTCCCGCTGGGGCGTATCGACCCCATAAAAACAAGGCCATGCGGTGGGGGGCGACGCAATGCGGAAATGCACCTCTTTCGCGCCGGCATCCAGAATCATTTCCTTGATCTTGCGGCTGGTCGTGCCGCGCACCACGCTGTCATCCACTAGGATCACCCGTTTGCCTTTGATCAGGGCGCGGTTGACGTTCAGCTTGAGCCGCACACCCATGTTGCGGATCTGTTCAGTGGGTTCGATGAAGGTCCGGCCCATGTACTGGTTGCGCACGATCCCCATGGCGTAGGGGATGCCGCTTTCCTGACTGTACCCGATCGCCGCGGGGGTGCCGCTGTCGGGGACCGGACAGACCAGATCGGCCTCGACCGGGTTTTCCCGGGCCAGTTCCACACCGATCTGGGTGCGGGTTTCATAAACCGAGCGCCCGCCGATAATGCTGTCGGGACGCGAGAAATAGACATGTTCGAAGATGCAGAACCGCGACGGTTGCTGGCGGAAGGGGAAGTGGCTTTCCACACCGCGTTCGGTGATCACCACCATTTCGCCCGGTTTCACTTCGCGCACATAGTTGGCGCCGATGATGTCCAGCGCACAGGTTTCCGAGCTGAGACACCAGCCATCGCCGATCTTGCCCAGCACCAGCGGACGCACGCCCAGCGGATCGCGCACGCCGATCAGCTTGGTGCGCGTCATGGCCACCACCGAAAACGCGCCTTCGACGCGGCGCAGCGCGTCCTCCATCCGCTCAGGAATGTTTCGTTGCAGGGAACGCGCCATCAGGTGGATGATACATTCGCTGTCAGACGAGCTTTGAAAGATCGACCCGCGTTCAATCAATTCGCGCCGCAGAGCGTCGGCATTGGTGATGTTTCCGTTATGGGCAATGGCCGCGCCGCCCATGGAAAACTCACCAAAGAAGGGTTGAACATCGCGGATCACCGCGCCCTTGGACCCGGCGGTGGAATAGCGCACATGGCCAATGGCCAATGGCCCCGGCAGCGTTTCCATGAGCGATTGCTTGGTGAAATTGTCGCGCACATAGCCGAACCGGCGGGCGCTGTTGAACCCTTCGTCGGGGTGGTGCGAGACGATTCCGCCCGCCTCTTGTCCGCGGTGTTGCAGCGCGTGAAGGCCAAGGGCCACAAAGTTGGCGGCATCGGAGACACCGACGACGCCGAACACGCCACACTCCTCTTTCAGCTTGTCATCATCGAAAGGGTGGGCGGGGGGCATATGGCTGGACAAGGCGAGCAGCTCCGAATCCGTGGGCGAGATGCCCCCTCTCTTAAGGGGTCGTTCCCGTGTTGTCACGAAAGGATCACAAATCCCGGGCCAATTGACCGGAATTCGTTACTCTTGGGGTTGCGCGGGAACTGCGGGTTTTGAACAACTGCCCACCAGTTCTTCGTATTGTCGGGTGATCCAGCCAAGGGCCTGTTCGGGGTCGCGCGCTTCGATCTTGCCGGTGATCCGCCCGAACACACGGGCCGAGCGGGAGTCGTCGATCATCTCGATATCCTGACTTGTCACCACCGTTTCATAGACGAAAAAGGCGATGGCCACCAACAGGATACCGCGTGCCACCCCAAACAGAAAGCCAAGCGCCTGGTCCAGCCCACCAAGGGCCGAGCGTTGAACGAGCGAGGAAAACAGCGGCGTAAACAGCGAGGCCAGGACAAGCGCCACGGCAAAGACGGCGGCAAAGGCACCAATCATCGAAAGCTCGCAACTGTCAGACAGGAAATCGCCTATCACCGGGAGTTCCTTGACCAAAGGCTGGGCCTGGGGCGCGAACATGAAGGCAAGAACAGCGGCGACAATCCAGCCCAGGATGGCCAGTGATTCCCGCACCAATCCGCGCGAATAGGCCAGCAATGCCGAGACCACGATAATCAGCGCAACAACGCCGTCCACTATGGTGAAACCTTCCATGATCCCTGCCTTTTCCTTGCTCTGACGGTGCCTTACCCGGCACCGAATATCTCACCAACAAAGGCGGTCAGATCCGCCATGCGCGACTGTTCCAGCCCCTTTACGTCCACGGGTTTCCCCCCCTTGGGCGCAATTGCCTTGGTGAAACCAAGTTTTTGCGCTTCTTTCAACCTGTTTTCCGTCTGACCCACGTTTCTTAGAGCCCCGGACAGGGAGATTTCGCCGAAAACCACAGTGTCAGCGGGCAAGCTGGCATCTTCGCGGGCGGATAAAAGCGCGGCGGCCACGGCAAGGTCGGCGGCGGGTTCGTTGACCTTCATGCCCCCGGCGACATTGAGATAGACATCCAACCCCGCAAAAGGAATGCCACAGCGCGATTCCAGAACGGCGAGGATCATGGCCAGCCGCCCCGAATCCCAGCCCACCACGGTGCGGCGCGGTTGTGAATGCGGGGAAGGGGCCACAAGTGCCTGAAATTCAACAAGAACGGGACGGGTGCCTTCGATGCCAGCAAAGACTACGCTGCCCGGGCTGGGCTCTCCGCGTTCCGAAAGGAATAGGGCCGAGGGGTTCAGCACTTCGGCCAGCCCCCCTCCCGTCATTTCAAACACACCGATTTCGGCGGCGGGGCCAAAGCGGTTCTTGACCGCGCGCAGGATGCGGAACTGGTGGCCCCGTTCGCCTTCGAAATAAAGCACCGTGTCGACCATATGCTCCACAACACGGGGGCCGGCGATCTGGCCTTCCTTGGTCACATGCCCAACAAGGATGACCGAGACCCCCATGCGTTTGGCAAAGGTGGTCAGTTCGTGGGCCGCCGCGCGGACCTGGCTGACCGAGCCGGGGGCGCTGTCTACGTTGTCGGCCCACATGGTTTGGATGGAATCGATGATTGCAAGCTGGGGCTTTTCCGCCTCAAGCGTGGTCAGGATGTCGCGCAGATTGGTTTCGGTGGCCAGTTGTACGGGCGCGTCTGTGAGGCCAAGCCGCTCGGCGCGCATCCGCACCTGTGCGCTGGCCTCTTCACCGGAAATATAGATTGTTTTCAAACCCTTGCGTGCAAATTCGCCGCTGGCTTGCAAGAGCAGGGTGGACTTGCCAATGCCCGGATCGCCGCCCACGAGAATGGCCGAGGCTTCAACCAGCCCCCCCCCCAGCACACGGTCCAGCTCTCCCAGTCCGCTTTGGGTGCGCGGTGGCGGGGTTTCACGGGTGGCAAGATCGGAAAGCGGGATGGTTTTGCCCCGCACATTGCCCAGCGACTTTTTGGAGGGTCCCGCCGACAGAGGTTTTTCTTCGACGATGGTATTCCATTCGCCGCACGAGTCACAGCGCCCGGACCACTTGTTGGTCTTGGCCCCGCAGGCGGAACAGGTGAATTGGGGTGATTTGGCCATGGGCGAGTGATGCCAGCCCGGGGGGGCTGCGTCAACGCGCCTTATTCGGCGGCGCGGGGCAGATCGAACAGGGTGTCACGTATGGTATCGGGTGCCGTACCGGCGCGGGCCCGGGTTTCGCGCCCCATTTCCGGCAGCACCTCGTGCAGTTCGTCGCGCAGGCGCTCAAGTTGGGAGGCGGCCACGCTTTCCTCAAGTTCGATCTCGTACATCCAGTGTTTCAGTTCGGTGCTGATGGATTTTGCCTGATCCAGCCGGGCATTGAACCGCTCGACCTCCTGTTGCCGCTGGCGCAGGAAATCGCGGGCGCGGGTGATGGCATCGTCTGAGTAAACATCGGCCAGTTCGCGGCTGACATGGCTCATCTGCGCCGCCAGTTCGAGGATGTCGGGTTCCAGAGCCCCCAGATCCGGGTGGTCGCGCAGATAGGTGAGTCGTTCACGAATCGAATCAAATTCGGAGGAGAGTTGAAACAACCCTGTGCGATCAGCGGCATGGGCATGGTGATAGGCCTGGGCCACGTCATTCATACCAAGGTTGAAATCGCGGTGCGAGTTTTCAAGCGCCATCAGGCGACGATTGGAGGGCAAGAAAGACGCCAGCATGAGGGCCAGAACCGTCACGGAAATCTGGGCGATCATTCCTGCATTTTCAACGGGTTGTTCGCCAAAACTCAGGTCTAATTCAACCCAGGGCAACATCCCGGTCGCCGCGCCGAGCGTGGCGCACAGCAACCCAAGTGCCATCAGCAGGATGGTGGCAAAGGCCAGACGGTGAACAAGAAAGTGCAGCAATGAAAGCAGCGACCTAAAGGTGGCACGCATGACTTCCCCCCAGAAATCAAAAAACTCGGTCTGTCGGCAAGAGTATGCCGATTCAGCAGGAATGGCATGGGAAAAATGGTAAATGGCGCTCATATTCCGATTGAAAGATCGTTTTAGCGACTTGTTGTTTCCGATTCTTCAACAATGCGTCCTTTAGCGCGGGATCGTTCGGTCAGGAAGCTGACCCCCAGCGAGGCAAGGATGCAGAAGGTAAACAGATAGAGTCCCCAGGCGGTTTCGATTCGACCGATTCCAATTCCCTTGGACAGGGTGATGTAGAGTGCGATCAGAAAGATATCGGCCATGGCCAGTTTGCCAAGCATGTGGAGGGCCGGCAGGGTCTTGGGACTGAGCAGATCAAACTGTACAAGAGCAAACCCCAAGGTTTTGATATATGGGGCAAAAAGCGCAAAGAAGGTGACCAGGAGAGCGAGGAAAACATCGCTGCTCCAAAGGGATTGCAGGCCGGTGATGACGCTGATTTCCGAGAGGCCGAAGAGCGGCAGAAGCCCGGCGCGCATCAGGGGCGCGAACCAGGCGATGGGAAACAGAATCAACAATAACAGATTTGCGACGCGCAGCATGGGCAGCTCTTTGACTAGGGCCTGTTGAGATTCACTTTGAATTCAGGAGAGCAGCGCAGGCATTGATGATTGCGGCGAAGCTAATGTCCGTTTTGTCAGTCCGTAGGGCGATCAAGAGTGCATCGAACGAAAGGCCTTGGATCAATGGTGCGACGCCTACCGTGTCATAGCGGTTGCCCGGCAGAAGGACGAACCGCACAAGGTTGCCGAGGGCGTCTGTGAGCGCCAGTATCTTAGTCGTCCAGCCGCCTTTCGACTTGCCTATAGCCTGACGGAGAGTCCCCCTTTTGCGCCCTGTCCGGCGCGATGAACCTTAACGATGGTACCGTCTATCATTGCCATCTCCATGTCGGGCTGGTCCGACAAGTCGTTGAACATGCGTTCAAAAACGCCCGATCGCGCCCAATCCCGGAAGCGGCGATAGATCGTGTTCCAGTTCCCGAAGCCGGGCGGCAGATCGCGCCAGGGCGATCCGGTGCGTGCAATCCAAAAAACCGCTTCCATAAACAGGCGTGCGTCGCTGCCCGTGCGGCCCGGATGCGCTTTTAGCCCAAGGCAGTGCGGCTCCATTTTTGCCCATTGATGATCACGGATGACAAATCTGCTCGTGTCCATTCAGACCTCCCTTTTGGGAGTTTGAATCAGAACCTAGGACAAATGGGAATCCTGAATCTCAACAGACCCTA